>Ga0228625_1000061_pt1 | contig 76902 bp, 60 predicted proteins | sample 30DmetaG_FD_190482 | JGI IMG/M metagenome (GOLD analysis project Ga0228625, IMG submission 190482) | Seawater microbial communities from Monterey Bay, California, United States - 30D | ecosystem: Environmental > Aquatic > Marine > Coastal | place: USA: California | collected 2016-10-05
TAATGTCTCGAATAGGCATTATAATGACTTATGGAGCTTAATAAAGAGACAATACATTAGTAGATATTATACTTCAAAGCCTACTTTTGCAATTAATTATTACAAACAAACAAAATTTTAGAACAAAAATGCAAGATATTGATGCACAAGAGATGTTAGAACTTATCAAATCAGCAAGTTTTGATAAAGATATAGATGTGATTATTGACACTACGAAAGGTAAGATCAATCTTACTCTATTCGCTGAGAAATGTCCTATGACAGTTGCGAACTTTACTAAGTTGGCTGAAAAAGGATTTTATGATAATCTATTTTTTCATAGAGTGATTCCTGATTTCATGATCCAAGGCGGTTGTCCTTTAGGACTTGGCTCAGGTGGTCCAGGGTATAAGTTTGAGGATGAGTTCCATCCAGAACTAGTCCACGATACACCTGGCGTACTATCTATGGCGAATGCAGGTCCAGGCACTAATGGATCACAGTTTTTTATTACACATGTAGCTACTCCATGGTTAGACGGTAAGCATTCTGTATTCGGAAAGGTAAAATCTGATGAAGATCAAGAGGTTGTTAATGCTATAGAAGGAGGAGATCAGATATTTTCTATTACATTCTCTTAGTAGTTTTTAATTAATGTATGAGGTATAACGTATAATGGAATTACAAGGAAAAACGGCATTGATCACAGGTGGATCTAAAGGTATAGGAAGGGCAATCGCAGAGCAAATGCTCCAGGCAGGTATGAATGTAGGAATTACAGGAAGATCTATAAATAGCCTCAACTTGGTAACGGACGAATTGACAGCGAAATATGGAGATAAGGTAGTATCCTTCGAAGCAGATGTGAGAGATTATACTGCACAGCAAAATGCAGTAAGCGAATTAGTAGCTAAATTTGGTTGCCTAAATGTTGTTATCGCTAATGCAGGAATTGGGCATTTTGCACCCATAGACGAAATGACACATGAGCAATGGAATGACATTATTAATATCAATCTTACAGGAGTTTTCAATACGGTAAAAGCTTCAGTGGAATCAATCAAAAAGTCAGAAGGATACATTATAACTATTGCCTCACTAGCAGGGACGAACTTCTTTGCACAAGGCTCAGCGTATAATGCAAGTAAGTTTGGTCTTGTAGGATTTACTCAAGCAATAATGCTTGATTTGCGTAAGTATGGCGTTAAGGTAAGTACCATTATGCCTGGTTCGGTATCTACATATTTCAATGATCATACGCCTAACGATGCTGATGCGTGGAAGATACAGCCAGAGGATATTGCTGAACTAACAATGAATATATTAAATATGAATCCCAGAACATTGCCGAGTAAGATCGAAGTGAGACCTAGTCGTCCTGGAGGGAAGTAGTATAGTGAGATTAATATTTGTTGGTATAATTTTTTAATTTATCCATTGAGAGCAAATTAAAACCTACATCATATCAGGTCTGCGTTTCTCTGTTCGTTTCTCTGCTTGGTCATTACGCCAATCGTCAATAGCCTTATTGTTACCAGAGAGTAGTATACTCGGTACGATATTACCTTTGTAGTCTTCTGGGCGTGTGTATACTGGAGGAGCTAATAAACCATCTTGGTGAGAATCAAAAAGCGCAGAAGTTTCATCTCCAAGTACGCCTGGTAAAAGCCTTCCAATACTATCTGCCATAACTGCAGCTGCTAACTCTCCACCAGATAATACATAGTCGCCTATAGATATCTCTTTTGTTACGTGCATCTCTCGGATACGCTCATCTATGCCTTTGTAATGACCGCAAATCATCATGATATTAGTACCTAATGAAAGATGATTAGCTACACCTTGATTGTATTGTACACCATCAGGTGTTAGATAAATGATATCCGAATATTCTCTTTCACACTTTAGATCTGTAATGATGTCGTCTAGAGGGCCGCACATCATTACCATACCAGCTCCTCCACCATATTGGTAATCGTCTATAACTTTATGCTTACCTATACCATAGTCCCGCAGATTATGGACATATATTTCCAGTAGGCCTTTTTCTTTGGCTCTAGCTATGATGCTATGATCAAAAGGGCCTGTGAGTAATTCAGGCTTTACGGAAATGATATCTATGCGCATTAGTTACTGTATACCGAATAGTTCTACTTCAAATACTAAAGTAGAATATGGAGGAATATTAGCCCCAGCCCCTCTCTTACCATATGCTAGCGACTGTGGGATAGTTAATTTCAATTTATCACCTACATGCATGAGTTGTAATGCTTCTTGCCACCCTTTGATAACGCCCATTACTGGGAAAGAGATTGTCTTGCCTCTATCTACAGAGCTGTCGAAGACTGTTCCATCGATAAGCGTACCGTGGTAGTGCACTTCTACTTTATCCTTTGCTGTAGGCATTGGCCCATCTCCTTTTTTCATAACTTCATACTGAAGTCCACTAGCAGTTGTAATTACACCTTTTTTTGTAGCATTCTTCAATAAATAAGCTTCACCATCAGCTCTCGCCGCCTTGGTTTTCTCTTTTTTCAGAGCAGTCATATAATTAGTATAATAGATTTTCGCTGCTTGTCTCGTGATCTTGTAGTCACCATCATCTTGCATAACATCTTCAATAGCCTTAGCAACTATCTCCTGATTAACTTCTTTGATACCATCTTTCTTAATATTATTACCCAACATCAAGCCAAGGCTGTATGAGACACTGTCTAACTTGTTAGTAAGATCTTGAGCTATCACAAGTGAGCTGAAAAACATAAATAAGCAAAATATAAGTATCTGTAATTGAGATTTAGAATCCATATCGTATTTGTGTTATAAAAATTAAAATGTGAAAGTAACACTATAAACGCTTGTGGTCAAGAAATGAGTTCGGTGTTATAGAATTATTAACCATCTCAAGGCCGTTATCAACGTTATAGCTTCGACCCTAAACTATAAAAGGGCTAAAGAATTCTAAGTGGTTAGTATGACGTTTTAAAATCTACCTTTTCCGACAGTCGGCATCTTACAAGCTCTGGTTGTTGTGGCCTTCTTAGGTCTATCTCTTCTTATCGCTAGGTTTACTGTTTTACAGTGGTTACCTTTTCATGTCCTCTTCTTTTGGCTGTTACGGGTTTTGTAGGGACCGTTACCTTTCTAGGCTATAATTTTTTGACAAAAGGTTTGGCTGTCAATTTACTTTTTGCGACGTTTTAGTTTTTTGTACTTTTTTACTCTTGGGCTTAGTCTCCTTTTCACCCTCAAGTTTTATTTTCTTGCCAGATTTAAGTGCTGCATAGTACTCGTAGAAATAAGGAATTGTTGATATCCCTTTGAAATAGTTTTCGATTCCAAAATGCTCATTTGGTGAATGAATATCATCTGTGTTTAATCCGAATCCCAGAAGGACCGTTTTGACCTTTAGTATATTTTCAAATAATGATACTATAGGAATACTTCCGCCGCTTCGTTGTGGAATTGGTTCTAAACCATAAGTTTTCTCCATTGCTAGAGAGGCAGCCTTGTATTCTAAAGTATCTGTCGGAGTTACTGCTGGTTCTCCGCCATGATGGGGTGTTACTCTTACTCTCACACCCTTTGGTGCTATAGCATTGAAATGTTTAGAGAATAATTTAGTGATTTTGTTAGGATCTTGATTAGGCACTAGTCTCATACTAATCTTTGCGAATGCCTTTGCAGGAAGCACAGTCTTAGCACCTTCACCAATATAGCCACCCCACATACCGTTGACATCAAGGGTTGGTCGGATCGATGTCTGCTCTAGTACAGTGTATCCTTTCTCACCCATTGTAGCATTGATCTTCAGCTCGCTCTTATACTCTTTGATATCAAATGGTGCCTTATTCATTGCAGCTCGTTCTTTCTTTGACACTTCGAGTACATCATCATAGAAATTTGGTATTCGTATTTTACCATTTTTTCCTTTGAGAGATGATATCATATCTGCAAGTACATTCAGTGGATTTGCTACAGCGCCGCCATACACTCCTGAGTGAAGATCTCTATTCGCTCCAGATACTTCTACTTCTACATAGCTTAATCCTCTCAATCCTGTAGTAATACTTGGCACCTCATTAGAGATAATAGATGTATCAGAAACTAAAACAACATCACATGCGAGTGTTTTTTTATTTTTTCTAATGAAGCTTTCCAGATTAACTGACCCTACTTCTTCTTCACCTTCTATCATAAATTTGATATTGCAAGGAATATTTTTCGTTTTGGTCATCGCCTCGAGAGCTTTAACATGCATATACATTTGACCTTTGTCATCACATGCTCCTCTAGCGAATATTGCACCTTCTTTATGACCTTTTACCTTTTTGATGACTGGTTCGAAAGGTGGGTTATCCCATAACTCGATTGGATCAGCAGGTTGAACATCATAGTGACCATATACTAGAACGGTAGGCAATTTTTTATTTACGATAAGCTCACCAGTTACGATTGGGTGGCCTTTCGTTTTATTGATTATTACATTTTTGCAACCTGCAGCTTTTAATGATTTTGCTACTGACTGTGCAGTTTTCTTTACGTCACCTGCAAAAGCGGGATCAGCACTTACTGATGGTATTCTTAAAAGATCTAATAATTCATTCAAGAATCTCTTCCTGTTCTTTTTAATGTAGTTCTGAATTTCCCCCATTTTATATTATTTGATTTAAATACTTCTTTATTGTTTTCATTAAGAATAAATTCAAACTCTTATCCTTTTAGTGGTGGCTTAAAAGAATCTCCAGTATTATATAACATGAAGCTTAGAATATCCGCAGCCTCTTCGATCTGTTTGCTGGTGGGCTTTCCTGCACCATGACCTGCACTGGTCTCTATTCTGATCAAGACGGGATTTTCTCCAGTATGTTTATCTTGGACTTCCGATATGAATTTGAATGAATGCGCAGGCACTACTCTATCGTCATGATCTGCTGTAGTTACCATTGTCGAAGGATAAGCTACTGGTTTTACATTATGAAGTGGTGAGTATTCTTTTAGATATTTAAATGCTTCTGGATCATCAGATCTACCATAGTCAGTTGCCCATGCCCATCCGATGGTGAACTTATGATATCGCAACATATCTAAAACACCTACTGCAGGGAAAGCCACTGCAAATAAGTCGGGTCTTTGAGTCATACACGCACCAACTAATAGACCTCCATTAGATCCACCTTGTATCGCGAGCTTATTAGAGCTAGTATATTTGTTTTCGATGAGATATTCTGCAGCACCGATGAAGTCGTCAAACACATTTTGTTTTCTATCTAAAGTGCCCGCTTTGTGCCAGTCACTTCCAAATTCTCCACCACCCCTAATATTAGCTACAACATATATCCCGCCATTTTCAAGTAAAGGCAATCTGCTAATACTGAATGAAGGTAATAATGGAATATTGAATCCTCCGTATCCGTATAGAAGTGTTGGATTAGTACCATCTATTTCCAACCCTTTTTTCATTGTGATGAATATAGGTACTTTTGTTCCATCTTTTGATGTAAACCATTCTTGACGTGTCTCATAAAAGTCACTGTCAAAATCAACTTTCGGCTGACGGAATATTTCTGATTCCATACTCTCTGTATCTAAAGAATAAATAGTGGAAGGTCTTGTAAATGAAGTAAAAGAATAAAATCCTTGTTTATCTAATTTCTTACCACCGACACCACCACAACTACCAATGCCTGGCAATGCTAGATCAGAAATGTATTTTCCATTGGGTTCGTATACTTTGATTAAAGAACTTGCATTTTGCATATAACTGCAAAACATCTTTCCTCCTACTATTGATGCGCTGCGTAAAGCATCTTCACTTTCGGCAACTATAGTTTTCCAATTTGATTTACTTGGATAATTTGCATCGATAGAAATTATCTTTTTCTTAGGTGCCTCCTCATTAGTCAACACTAATAAATTTGACCCATCATTATCGATGAGGGAATAATCATTATCAAAAGTAGTCACGACAGGAATTACTGTGGTCATCGACTTATCTAAATCAACAATATGCATTCCATTACCACTTGTAGATTCACTAGTAGATATAATTAAATATTTTTCATCATCTGTAGTTCCTGCATATGCATTACGTTGAGGCGCATCAGGACTTTCAAATATTAATAGATCTTCCGATTGAAGTGTATTCAGTTTATGGTAATACACTTTATGATATTCGTTCTTAGCAGATAATTCGTTGCCATCTTTTGGCGTAGGATATTTACTATAGAAAAATCCATCCTTGTACCAAGATAAACCTGAGAATTTGATCCATTCTACTTTATCATCTAACAAATTTCCCGTAGTCATGTCTTTGATATATGCAGTTCTCCAATCAGATCCACCTTCAGATACTGCATAAGCCAAATATTTTCCAGAGTTGTCAAATGATATAGCACCAAGAGATGCTGTTCCGTCATCAGAAAACTTATTAGGGTCTAATGCTACATTTCCTTCCGACTTTATATCACCAGACGAATACAATACACTTTGATTCTGTAGTCCATCATTTTTGAAATAATAATATTTTCCTCCCTCTTTGAATGGTGAAGAATATTTTTCATAATTCCAAAGTTTCTCTAGTCGCTTAGAAATGTCTTCTCTAAATGGAATTTGTGATAAATAACCAGAAGTAACTTTATTCTGCTCAGTTACCCAAGCGATGGTTTCGTCAGAGTTATCATCTTCTAACCATCTATATGGATCCGATATATCTGTACCATGATAATTTTCAATAGTATCTAATTGCTTAGTCGTAGATGGATAATTCACAGTAATAGTTGGGTTAGTAATTGCACTTTTTTCAGTGTTACAAGAACAGTAAAGAAGGCACATTCCAAAAAATATAAATAAGTCTCTTTTCTTCATTAGTTACTATGGTTTAAAAGATACATAATTGCTCATATTATTAGGGTAAAGCTCTGCAAAAGTAATATTTTTTTAATTCTAGTATTTATAGCTATTAACTCAGGATAAAAGGACCTGAAATTCGTATATTTTCTTACTATTTTAGATCAATTTCTTCTATCCATTAGGCAGATTGAAAATTTAATTAAATTTGAATTAACTATTAAACTTCCCAAGTATGAATAAAATTTTAACTCTACTCACTATTATTCTTTTTTGTATTGAGATGAATGCTCAGCAAAATCCAATGTCAACATCACATATTGATAGAGATATCAAGGCTGAATTGAGATCGTTGCTGACCGCTGATTCTAGAGCGGCTAATCTATCAGTTGAAAATATAGGACCTACCATATTTAGTGGCCGGGTAACTGATATAGATGTTAATCCAAACGATGCAAGTGTATTTTTAGTAGCCTACGCATCTGGTGGGTTATGGAAGACTGAAAACAATGGTAACTCATTTACGCCATTGTTTGATGATCAGGCGAGTATGACTATAGGTGATATCTATGCAGATTGGACGAGTGGAACAATATGGGTAGGAACTGGAGAAGTGAATAGTAGTAGGTCGTCATATGCTGGTACTGGTATATACAAGAGTACTGACTGGGGAGTGACATGGACATGGAAAGGTCTCCCTGAGAGTCATCATATATCTAGAGTACTAGTAGATCCTAATGATAGCAATATTGTATATGTAGGTGTATTGGGTCACCTCTACTCTACTAACCCTGAGCGTGGGGTCTACAAGTCTATGGATGGTGGGAGTACATGGAGTAAAATATTATATGTAGATGATAATAGTGGAGCGATAGATCTAATTATGGATCCTAGTGATCCAAATATACTATATGCAGCGTCTTGGGATCGAATCAGGTATGCATGGGATTTTCAGGAGGCTGGTAAAGGCTCAGGTATACATAAATCATTAGATGGGGGAAATACATGGATCAAGGTGTCTGCTATAGATAGTGGGTTTCCTGATGGTGAAGGTACGGGACGTATCGGTCTTACTATAGCCGAGATAGACGGTCAAAATAAAGTATTCGCTATCGTAGATAATTACAATAGAAGATCTTTAGATAAAAAGAAAGATGAATCTAAACTAGATAAGGACAAACTTAGAGTAATGTCATCGAAGCAATTCGGCTCGTTAGATAACATTAAATTAGAACGTTTCCTTAGAGATAATGGATTTCCTGATAAACATACGGCTGAAAGCGTTAAAACTCAGGTGAAGGCAGAAAATCTAAAACCGATAGCATTAGTAGAATATCTAGAAACGGCTAATTCGTTACTTTTTGATACTCCAGTGATCGGAGCCGAAGTATATGTCAGCGTTGATGGTGGTAGTAAATGGACTAAGACACATGATGGATATCTTGATGGCGTATTTAATTCATATGGATATTACTTCGGTATGATAGAAGTAGCACCAGACAACCCTAATCAGCTTTATATCATGGGAGTACCGATATTGAGGTCAGATGATGGAGGAGTCAATTGGACTAATGCTGGAGGAGATAATGTTCATGCCGATCATCATGCGCTATGGCTCAATCCTAAAAGACCTGGTCATATTATCAATGGTAACGATGGAGGTATCAATATCAGTTACGATGCTGGTGAAAATTGGAGTAAATGTAATAGTCCTGCAGTTGGACAATTTTACTATATCAATGCAGATATGGATACACCGTATAATGTATATGGAGGAACTCAAGATAACGGTGTATGGGTAGGAAGTCATAACTATCGTGAAGGTACAAGCTGGCATGCCTACGGACAATATCCTTATAAATCTATAATGGGTGGTGACGGTATGCAAGTACAGATTGATAATAGAGATAACAATACAGTCTATACGGGATATCAGTTTGGCAACTATTTTAGAATCAATAAAGAAGAAGGTAAAAGGGCTTATATCACTCCTAAGCATGAGTTAGGTGATAGGCCATATAGATGGAACTGGCAATCCCCTATCTATCTGTCAAAGCATAATCAAGATATCTTATACATGGGATCTAACAAATTGCATAGATCGATGAACCAAGGTGAAGATTTTATAGAGATCTCAGGAGACTTGACCAATGGTGGAAGGAAAGGTGATGTGGCGTATGGCACGCTTACATCTGTACATGAGTCCGATCTTGAGTTTGGGCTTATATATACAGGGAGTGATGATGGTCAAGTCAATGTTACTAAAAATGGTGGATATACTTGGGAGAACATAAATATGGGACTTCCCTCTAATCTATGGGTGAGCCGTATCCAAGCATCTTCTCATGATAAGGCTAAGGTATATCTATCATTGAACGCTTATAGGTTCGATGATTTCAATTCTTATGTCTATAAGTCTGCAGACTATGGAGTGACCTGGATTGAGATAGGAAATAATCTACCTGTGGAGCCAGTGAATGTAATCAAGGAAGATCCATCAATGGCAGGATTACTCTATGTCGGTACTGATCATGGAGTATATGTAAGCTATGATGATGGAGTTAAGTGGAGTCGTATACTTGATGATATGCCACAGACGCCGGTACACGATTTAGTGATACAGCCAGTGGCCAATGATCTACTGGTAGGTACACATGGAAGATCTATATATAAAGCTAATGTCACTAATCTACGTGCGTTGAAAGATCACGACAACTCTCTGAAGATATTTGCCATCGATGATGTAAAGTATAGTTCAAGACAAGGTAGTCAACGCTCGAAGTACAGAGATGCCTATGAGCGAAAGATTACCTATGATGTATACAGCCCAAGTGCAAGTGTAGTTGCATTAGAATTATCTACAGCTACAGGAAAAGCACTGCTACAGAAATCTATAGACCTAAAGAAAGGTCTTGCATCCTACGAATATGATATGTCCATAGATGCTAAAAAATCTAAGGACCTAGAAAAGTATCTTAATGATGGAAAGTCTGAGGACGAAGAGGTGAAAATCGAATGTGCAGACAATGACAAGGTATATTTGCAGAAAGGTGAGTATATAATCAAATTGACTAATGGTGAAGGAATGATAAGTGAGCAGACGATTATGATTAAGTAAAAAACCTTATCATTAAATGAATACTTTAAACATCTGTCCCAATTTGAATGGTATATATTTCTCGTTTATACAAATGAGATTAACAAAAATAAGGTTTGTTACCAAATTGAAAGTGTTACAATATTTTTGGAAATCTACAAAATGCTCAAAATAAAGCAAAGTATCACATGTTCCATAGCACTAATTACGTCAGCTATGCCGATTTTTTACAATGTAGTATAACTACTTAAGACAATATTAGAAACAAAACAAGAATGAAAAAACAGGTTTTATATTCAATAATTTTTCTGATTTTATTAAACTATAAAATTGAAGCTCAAACCGATTTATTACTCTCAAAAGTATCCTATGAATTAGATTTTAGATTTAGAGCTGAACAAGATTGGAGTTCTAAAAAGTCTGATGGAAACTTAAGAGAAGATCGAACAAGATTAAGATATAGATTAAGAACTGGCGCAACTTTTAAAAATGAATGGTATTCCTTAGGGTTTAGAATTAGAACAGGGGATCAAAACAAGCAACAAGACCCTCAATTAACAATAGGGAAAGGATTTGAAGAGTTTGGTACACTACCTCTTGGATTTGAAAAAATATTCTTTCAAGGAATTCATGGAGGTTTGAAATATTGGTTAGGAAAGAATTCGTATTCATTTGAAAAGAATAACGAGCTATTCTGGAGTGATAATGTTTTTCCTGAAGGTGTTTTCTTAGAACATAATCTCAAACTATCAAATCTAATATTCGAAAATATTATATTGAGAGGAAGTCATTATATTCTATCCTCAAATGGCAAATCATTTTTTAAAGATGCCTACTTTCAAGGAATTCAATCTTCTATTATATTTATAGACGAAAGATTTAAAATGTTTCCTGGAATTTATAAGTTAAGAAATATTCCAAACATACCAGATGGAAATCACTCATTTGAATTAGATTATTCAATAATTCATATAGGTGCAAAACTTAAAGCATTAAAATCTAAAAATCTATTTGTTGATTTCGACTTTTATCAAAATATTGAGGATTATAGATCAAACGAAAATATTTCTGATGCATTCTCAGAGGAGAAAACCGGTTATTCAATTGGAATTCAATTTGGATCATTTAAACAGACGAAGGACTTAAAGTTCAAAATAACTTATGCGAAATTAGAAAAATATGCAGCCTTAGATTATATGGCACAAAATGATTGGGCAAGATGGGACTACTCTGCGTTTAATTCACCAGATGGAAGATTAACAAATTTCAAAGGCATAGAGATTGTCATCGGTTATAATATTTCAAAGAAGATAAATGTTATTGCTAAATATTATAACATAAAGCAAATTATACCAACTGGAGAATTTAAAGAAACAGGACAACGTATTAGATTTGATCTAAATGTTAAAATTTGATTTTTGATTAAATTAAAAAATGAACAATTGGTTCTTTCTCTCTATTTCTCTAAATATTTTCTTTTAGACATTGAATAATATTTCGTAATTAAAATAGATATGAAATATCGTAATAAGATTAATTATTAATTCAATTTAGAATTTTGAAACTAAATGCTCTAATTTCAGTTAAAGAAGTATGAAATATTTAATACTTTTTTCTTTTATGACACTGTGGAATTCATCTCATATTTTGTTCGATTTTAATACTGAGTCAGATCTGTCAGATTGGACTATCGTCAATGATGGTGTTATGGGTGGTGTCTCACAGAGTGATTTGATAATCAATGCTGATGGGAATGCTCTTTTCTCTGGTAAAGTATCACTAGACTATAATGGAGGCTTTGCATCTGTAAGATACAACCCGAGCACCATCGATGTGAAAGGTTATTCTAAATTGGTAATACGCTGTAAAGGTCCTGCAAATACATACCAAGTAAGAGCAAAGTCTTCAAGAAGAGAAAGACATTCCTACATAGAATATATAAATGTCTCAGAAGATTGGCAAGAACTCGAAGTGGACATGGCTATGATGTATCCCGCATTTAGAGGCTATGAAATGGATATGCCAAACTATCCTAAAGCAGTGCTAGATGAGTTTGCGATCCTTATCGGAAATAAGAGATATGAAGAATTTGAATTGGAGATAGATTGGATTGAGTTGAGGTAGCTAAGAAACTATTTTTATCCCACTACTTGTCCCTATCCTACTAACACCTATGTCTACGTAGGTCTGCGCAGTATCTTTGTCTTTGATTCCTCCTGAGGCTTTTATTTTGACTTGATCACCAACGGTATTCTTCATTAGATGAACATGATGTAAGCAAGCTCCAGCATCTCCAAAGCCAGTCGAAGTCTTGATATAATCAAAGCCTTCTCTCATGGCAATATTACAGACTTGAACTATTTCTTCATCAGATAGATAACAAGTTTCCAATATTAGCTTGAGGCATACGTCTTCTGCAATCACTCTTGACATGGCTAGTTCTGCCTCGATGTCTTTAATGAGTCCTGATTTCATATACCCTACATTGAGCACCATATCTATCTCGTCAGCTCCTGCATCCACTAGGAGACTAATTTCATTTAGCTTAGCATTCAAGGTGCTACTACCTAATGGAAATCCTGCCACTACTGCTATCTTAACCTCTGTATGACCCAGTAATGCCAAAGCATGATACAAATAATTACCGTTGATGCATACTGCATAAAATTTATGTTTTATGGCTTCTTGACATAGTTTGGTGATGTCCTCAAACGTGGCTGTAGGTTTTAGATTAGTGTGATCTATATATTGATTTAACATAGGGCTGATTATATCATGAGAGAACAAGGTAAATGATTATTGTAATATATCTAGTTTCGAAATCAAGAGCTTTTTCATTCAACCAATTTCTAATTTTGACTATAATTCGTTAATATTAATAATGAAATCCTATGTGATATATACCGCTTCAAGAATAGCGCACTTCCAAAAGATAGTGGATATTTAGATTGTTTTTACTATCATACTTGTCATTCTCAGCTAGTAGCTTATCTTCTAGTAAATTTTAATCTGTGAAGAAAACTATTTAATTCTAGATTTTAATTTTTCGTTTTAAAAAAAAAATTGACATCTTATAAAAAAGAAAGAGTCTATCTGGATTAGATAGACTCCTTCGAAAGCATGCAATACTTTACTTCGCATAATTTGACTATTGAGTTCTAATTCTTTCTAGGATTCCACCATTATCTATTACTACTTCGGCATCAGCAAATCCTCTATTGATGGCTCTAATTTTAGCAGATTGAGCTCCTTCTATATCTTGAAATCCACTCAAAATAAATATCGTCCATTCTCCTTTTGTCCATTGTTCGATTTCACCTAATTGTTTAGCAGTTTTGATGTCAAACCAAATAGGATCTTCGTATGAAGCTAATCTAACTTTGTATTGTGTTCCTTGTTTCTTTGTTGAAGAGTAGTTAGAACCATTGTAGTTATATTCTTTACCGGCTATGAAAAGTTCCATATCTGCGGACTCTAGTGACTCAGAGGTTATAAATGCATCAGTATATCCTTGTGCTTTTATATTACTTAAAACTTTTTTCGCCTCGTGTTTATCTGTGAAGTAACCTAGCTTTATCTTAGTATACGACTGACTATAAATCTTGTAGATATTGCCATACTTAATCAAACTTTTATAGTCATCAACATTTCCATTACTCTTAGATAATGATGCGAGCTGAATGAAATAAGCAGTACTTGCTGTGGGCAGAAGATCACCATAAGATACTCTTTTAGCGCCATTCATACTGATATCAGATGTCAAAGATCTAGATTCTGAAATTTCTGTAATCACTTCCTCTTGACTAATTACCATTTCGTCCTTAGCTGGCAATTTATTTTCGTAAGCATTATCTATTTTAGTTACAGTTTCACTATTGCTTGGAACAGTTAATATTCTACTTAATTCTTCGTTATCAGCTACCATGATGGAAACCCCTATTTCTTGCTCTTCAACTGCTATTGCTGTAGTTGTTACTCTATCGTTTCGATTTTCTGAATCTTTTATTAAGTCAGTAGTTTCAATCATATCTAGATGATTGTCATTTAACTTTTTCTCTCCTACGATAGATAATATCTCTGTAGAAACATCAGTAGGATCTACTTTACTAGCGACAAAACTTTTTCTTGCTATCGCTTCAGGATTTTTTGCAGATATTATTTTGATATTAGTTATTTCATTATCAGCAACAAGATGTAATGAAGACTGATTATTAACTTTAGCTAATTCGGTTGAAGAAGGAGCATATTTGTCTTCTAATTCAATGGCTTTAGGGACCTCAACACTATTATAAATGTTATTAATACTATAGAGTATCTCTTCTTTAGTGGGTACACCAAAGTATATATCATCACTTCCTCGACCACCTAACCTATTAGATGAAAAGTACAAAATATTATTTCCTTGCTTTAACGAAGGATAGTAATCATCGCCAGGCGAATTGATTCCGTTTCCAAGATTTAATGGATAAGTCCATTCTCCCTTAACCATATCAGTTATGAATAAATCATATCCTCCCATTCCTGCGTGATAGTCAGATGCAAAGTAAAGATTAGCACCATCGTAAAAAGGAGTAATTTCATTACCTGCTGAATTTACTTCTGCGCCTAGATTTTCTGGTTCAGTCCAATTTCCTTTTTTGTTATAAGATACATATAAATCATATCCACCGAATCCACCTTGTCTATTCGATGAGAAATATAAAACATTTCCATCAAATGCTAAATGGGGAAAAGCCGAAGAACTATTCACTTCATTATACTTAAATGGCACTTCATTGATAAAGTCACCACTGTCTATAACTTGAGCAAAGTAAATCGCATAGTCTTCGTCTTTATCAGCTAAAGGTTTATGATTATTAATTACATTAGAAGTTGTGAAAGCACATAATTCTTCTTCTATAGCATAGCTGATGAAACCAACTCCATGTTGTATTTTAAGCGCAGATCTTAATGGTATACTTTCTACACCTTCCTTTTTGATATATAATCTACACCCATCTACCCCTGCCTCAGGATCATTGTCTCTAAAAGATGTGAACACCATATCATCGCCATAAAACTTCATAGCGATATCTGATTGCTTACTATTGCATTCATCTAGTATTAACTCATATTGAGACTGTTTTCTCATTAGGTTGAGAGCAAAATCACAGCTAAGTATAAAGTGCTCTGCTATGTCTGTATTCACTTCTTTATACTTACTATAATATAAAGATGCTCTATGATATTCAGCAATATTTTTCAATAAGTGACCGAAGTATAAGTTGTACACTACTGGTACATCTGTACTTGTCATTGCTATTTCGTACCATTCTTTTGATTCTAGTACCCTGTTAGTTCGACGCAGACACTCTGCGATTTGAAGCTTAAGTACATTTCTTTCTGGATACTTCCCTAAAGCTTTTACATAGGTATCGTAAGCTTCGTCGTAGGCTTTAAGCTCAAATTGCTTGTTAGCCTTTTTGATAATCTTCTGAGCAGTAACTGTCGTTGAAAGACTAATCATTAAGAATAAAAGCAATAGTTGTAGTTTTCTAGTAATCATGAGTTATTTAATTGATTATGAAGATAAGTAGTTCTATCTTAGTTACTTATCTGATATATGTCATGTTTATTAACATATTCAAAGATATGAAAACTATTAAATACTAGGTAACTATATATGTAAAATTATTTATATATGTTAGTACCATAATAGGTAATATTAATTGGATTCTCGTGTTACAAGAGCGATTTTAGATATTTGTTTAAAGCATATATTTTATTAAATATGAGATTAAGCAGAAAATCTGATATTGTTAATGGCTAGATATTATTCATTATCTTGCCCTATATACAGAACACATATTAGAATATACTTATGAAGACATTCATTCAAATACAACTGCTAGCTAAGATTCTAATTGCTATATGTATTGCTGGGCCTTTATGTGCGCAGTCATTAAATCATGTACAGGGTAATATTATGATTTCTCTTGATTTAGAAGCTACACCTAATTATCTCACGTATCAGTTGTCGAGATCTATGGGTATGGAATTAGATCTCGATTTTGAGCAAGTAGCTTCTGTACCTCTTAATGTTTGGTTACTGAAATTTGACCATAACACGATAAATGAAATTCGTCTACTACAAAAAGTGAAGTTTCTGTCAGGAGTGAATCATGCTCAATATAATCATGTTATCAAGTTAAGGAATACGCCGAATGATTCAAGATTCAACGAGCAATGGCAGTATATCAATACAGGTGCAAGCACTGGAACAGAGGGAGCTGATTTAGATATGGACTTAGCATGGGATATAGCCACGGGAGGTCTGACAGCACAAGGTGATACTATCGTAGTGGCAGTAATAGATGACGGTATCGATCCTAATCACGAAGACCTTAAGGATAATCTCTGGAAAAACTATGCGGAGATTCCTAATAATGGAATCGATGATGATAACAATGGATACATAGACGACTATCTAGGTTGGAACAGTATTGAAGACAATGATAATATAGACAATGACGATCACGGTACGAGTGTTTCAGGAATTATAGGAGCCAAAGGAAATAATGGTATTGGTGTAGCTGGGGTAAACTGGAACGTGAAGATAATGACGATTAATGCTATTCCTGCCCCAGAATCAGGTGTGGTAGCTGCCTACTCATATGTATGGACACAGCGGAAAAGATATAATGATACTAATGGTTTAGAAGGTGCTTTCGTAGTTGCAGCAAATTCTTCATTTGGTCTAGGAGTTTCAGCGGAGGATACCCCTATTTGGTGCGACTTCTACAATGTAATGGGTGAAGAAGGCATTGTAAGTGCTGGAGCGACAAGCAACTCAGGGGTAGATGTAGACTTAACCGGTGATGTGCCATCTAATTGTACTAGTGACTACCTTATTGTAGTGACAAATATAACATGGGATGATGAAAAAAGGAATGCTGCTGGATATGGAGCAAGTAGCGTAGATCTTGGTGCTTATGGTCAAAATGTATTTACAACGTATAGAAATAAAAGCTATAGTAGCTCATTTGGCGGAACATCTGCCGCTACTCCTCATGTAACTGGAGTCGCAGCTCTACTCTACTCTATGGATTGTGATGAACTGATAACTGAAGCTAAGAACAATCCATCCGGAGCGGCTTTAGCTGTCAAAAATTATATACTTGATGGAGTTGTACCAAATGAGTCTTTACTAGGAATAACTACTAGTGAAGGTAAATTGAATGCTGCCAACACATTACAATTAGGAGTGAACGCATGTAGTGACTGTCCGCCTCCGATTGCATTTACAGTAGATAATACGACGCCCTTTTCTGCTGAAATTAATTGGTCAGTTGTAGATGGAGCGAGTAGTTATGATCTAAGGTATAGAGAAAAAGGGGCTTCTAATTGGGAAGAGATTTCTAGTGTTTTTCCATCATATTCATTAGGTAGCTTACTAGCCTGCAGTACTTATGAAGTAGGATTAAAATCAAATTGTACATCTAGCAATAGTGATTTTGGCTTTGCTCAAAATGTATTGACTACGGGTTGTTGTGAATTGCCAGTATTAATATCGGCGGATAGTGAAGGAGATAATGTCTTTTTTACGTGGAGTGAAGACGAATTCGTATCTACTTACTTGTTTGAGTATAGATTGCTTGGTTCAGAAGAGTGGATCTCAGAGACATTAACAGAAAATAACTATGTATTGACTGAGGTGACACCTTGTATTTCATATGAAGCAAGACTAACCTCCATGTGTGTTGACTTCAATTCTGAATCTGAAATAAGTGATATCATCGTCTTTACCACGGAGTGTGGATCATGTACTGGATCTGGATATTGCTCATTGGAAGATGTGCTTGATAATGGATCAGAGTGGTTGGATAGTATTGCGATAGGCGACATAATGTTTAAAAGCGGAAAAGATGAGAATGCATATGGTAACTACCTAGGAGGACCAAGTACTAGTTTGCTCCGAGGGAGTTTAGTGCCTTTGACATTAGTGCCTGGATTTACATCTACTGTGTATGATGAATACTTCACGGTATGGATAGATTGGAACAATGATGAGATGTTTGATGAGGAGACCGAGTTAGCCTTCGAATCAACAGAACCTTCTAGTCAAGAGATTAATGGTACGCTTTTCGTTCCAGAGACTGCTAATCTAGGGAGTACTCGAATGCGTGTGATTATGAATTTTGATACGAAACAAGGTCCTTGCGGTCCTGGAACTACTGCATTTAGATTTGGTGAAGTTGAAGATTACTGTGTTGAGGTAACTAATATCAATTCGACGAATAATTTATTAGATGGTTTAGAGATATCTCTTGTAAGTAATCCCATTGTTGAGGCTATCAATTTTGATATCATTAGTGAGTCATCTATTGAACTTAGAGCTGGAGTGTATATGATTGATGGCAAGCTAGTACTATCTGAAACATGGATTACTTCTGCAGGAAATACTAATCATACTTTGGATGCTACGCAACTTTCTAGCGGATTGTACCTTGTCAATGTCACCGATGGCAATAGATCGAGTACTTATAAGATTATTATACTCTAAAGGTGCCTTTCTTTTGAAAATCTTGATGAGCATTTCTTGCACAAAATTAAATAACATTAATCTTAGAATACATTATTTAACGTTGAATTAGATATTCTGTGTTTAACTAAATAGTCGGGTGATATTGTTCTTTTACAATCACAATATAGTAGGTAAATGAAGCGCTTGGCTATAAGGCAGTACGATAATTGCTAGATTTAGTTATTGTTTTCGTTTACTTAAATCCATTAAGATTATGACCAGTAAATGTTTTTGGAAATTCATCTATACCGGTAAATCCAAGTTTGTTATTTCTACCCTCTTGCGGCACATAAGCGGTACCAAAGATATAATCCCAACAAGCCAAGGTTAATCCAAAATTAACTCCATAGTATCTCTCTGATGGGAGATCTTGTGTATGGTGCCAAATGTGCATTTCAGGACTATTGAAAACTTTCCGCATGAAAGGACCCAAGGCTACCGAACTTACTGCCGCAAGTCCTAGAATAATTGTGCTTTGTAAAATAATACTTGGTTCTAGTACTAGGTTAACATCAAATAAACCACCAGCGATCACGATGCCGATCAATGCGCCTAAGATACCACCTGTTATTCTACCACTCACTGTGATATTGCTATGGTTGAAATGACCCCAAGCTAAAGTAAAGATATGGATAATGAAAAAATCATGTAACCCAATACCTAGCAAAGCAAGTGGTAAATACTCTAGCGTTCGATATATAATATTCTCCATCCAGTGATATCGCAAATGCGCAGCAAAACCCATTTCCGCCACAGAGTGATGTACTTTATGGAATTCCCATAAACGATCTGATCTATGTAATAATCGATGTACCCACCACTGAACAAAATCTCGTACAAAGAAGCCGATCACCAATATTAACCATAAGGGCCAACCATTCATAGGGTTACTCGCTTGTAAATTAAATCCACTGATAGCAATAATACTATCGTTGAATAGATTGACTATTACGTCAGATGCTGCATTATAGATAATAAGAGAGAAGATGAAAAAGTTGAAAAACATATAGAAACCATCCAACCAAAAATCTTTACGCAGTACTACTTGTTTCTTACGCCAAGGAATGATTACTTCTAAAACAAGGAAAAAGAAGGAAACTATGATCAACCACCAGAAATAAGATTTCCATGTCGGGTTAGTAATGTCATTCCAAAGGTAGCTTGCATAACCACCGTATCCATTGAGAAATATGTCTATGTATTTTTCCATAATTCAAATATATAATATACTTTCTAAAATATATGTTACCAATGTTACATAAACCTGATCTACTTACTAAGAATTACATCATTCATGGCTTATTATATCAAGCATGAATCATAAAAATTGAGAGTTAACCTCGGAGCATTAATCACGCTCTATTTTCGGAAAACTGATCTGTAATTCAACTAGAATTTACCTGCCTCGTCATCACTATTGGCTACGGCATAAAATGTTTCAATACTTTTAAAATATACTTGATAAGCTCCTAAATTGGCTTGAAAGATAAAAAAATTGACTGTAAGCCTAATTTTTTCAGCTTGAAATACAAAATTGCGTTAGAAGGTACCATATTATATTAAAATCGAATATAGTCTGCAAAATTTAAGTTGTACTTTAAATTTTAAAGCTTTTACACATGTCATTTTAGTACTCTATTTGCTTACGACATATTCAAAGCCTTTCAAATTTTAGTTTCAATATTTGATAAACAATCATTCTTTTATGAAGTTTACTTTTTCTGTGTTTTTTACGATATTAATTATTTCAGCAGCTTTCTGCGAGGATTAGTTTACTGTTGATTTTTACAAGATAACTGATGGATACGTAATCTATGCGGACAATAATGAGCTATACGCAGTATCTGTAAAGGTGGATATTGACCTCAAGAACATGTAATCTTCTAAAGGGAATCACAAAGTATTTGTGATTCCACCTAAAGTAAATAATTACGAAATTAAGAGAGTAAATATTTTAGATAATAGAAAGAGCAGTAATTTTCATGTCAATACTTTAGCTGGAATTGGAGATCATACTCAAACTGATTATGACTATGAATACCCTTATGATCTGCCCTATGAATCTAAAGTTACTTATACAGTTATGTAGGTTTGCAGTGGATATTATTCTCATGCGCGTCAGTATGCTTTGGATTTTAATATATCCGCAGAATATACACACCTATCTAGAGCCAGCTCAAAAGTTAGAAAACGGGATCATGTAACACAAGTACAATATATTGCTTCAAGTGGTAATGTAGGTTGGTCCTCAGGTGCACATTTGCACTTCCAAATTTTTATGATGAATTTAGACAAAAGGATTATATTACCTACGAAATTTAATCTGTCCATGAATATTCCTATGCAAGAGTTAGTAGAGCAGGAATCTTACAAAAAGAAGTATTAGGATAAGTAAATTATTGAATGCAAAATCAATAGATTTCTATTAATTAAATTCGCAATATGAAAATAGCAGTTATAGGAGGAGGAGCAGCAGGATTTTTCGCTGCGATATCGGTAAAAGAACATCATCCAAAATCTGATGTTCATCTACTCGAGAAGACCAATAAACTACTTAGTAAAGTAAGAATATCTGGAGGAGGTAGATGTAACGTAACTAATGGCTGCGAAAATATAAAACAACTCACTGCTGGATATCCTAGAGGCGCTAAGCAACTAAAAAAAGCGTTCCAAGTATTTGACAATAAAGATACTTGGCTATGGTACGAATCTAGAGGAGTGACACTTAAAACAGAGCTAGATAATCGAGTGTTTCCTACATCAAATAATTCTCAGTCTATCATCGATTGTTTGCAAAATGAGATTAGTAGATTAGGTATTACTATCATAGAGAATGCTAGAGTTACAGCGATCACTGAAGGAGATGATACTTTAGTTCTCACTATCAAAAGCGAGGAATTAATTTTTGATAAAGTGATCGTAGCTTGTGGAGGTTCGCCTAAGAAAAGCGGTTTATATTGGTTGGAGTCATTGGGACATAAAATAGAAAACCCTGTACCCTCACTTTTTACATTTAATATGCCTAATGAGTCGATTACAGAACTTATGGGTGTAGTTGCTTCCAATGCGACAGTTAATGTACAGGGCACCAAGTTGAGATCATCAGGTCCATTACTGATAACCCATTGGGGTATGAGCGGCCCGGCAATACTAAAGCTCTCTGCACATGGTGCACGCATATTGAGTGATAGGCAATATTCTTTTGTAGCTCAAGTAAACTGGATAAGTATAAGTAATAATGAAGATGTTTCTGAGGCGTTGAGAGTGCTTGCAGCTAAACATAGCAAGAAGCATATATCTAATATTAAGCCATTCGGATTACCTAATAGACTTTGGGATTATATACTGAGAAAGTGTGAAATTCCTCTAGAAAAATCTTGGGGAGATATAGGCAAAAAACAAATCAACAAATTAGTTACTCACCTTACTAATGATATATATAATGTGAAAGGGAAAACAACATTCAAAGAGGAGTTTGTCACTTGCGGTGGAGTAAGTTTAGAGAGCATTGATATAAATACGATGCAGAGTCGACACGTGCCAAATTTATATTTCGCTGGTGAAGTGATGAATATAGATGGAATTACGGGGGGGTATAATTTTCAAGCAGCTTGGACTACGGCATTTATAGCAGGGAAGTTAGGCTAGGACTAATAGTATCTTTTTACAAGATTGCTATTAAAAAATTTTTAATTTGTGAGTGATTTTGTTCTTTCAGTATTGACTACAGTAGGTCAAAAAGATTCCTTACTCCTGGGCTCCTACCTACATTGAATGCTTCAGCAAAATCTACTCTAATCGACCTAGCATTTGTCTTGTCCTTAGCCTTAATATATTCAAAGAAATTTTTAGAAGAAATCGGTGTTGATGGCCAACTTTTATCTTCTTCTGTTTCAGTATAAAATTGTGAATTAAAAGCTTGGATACACTCTAATTTCTTGTCCATGTATGGAGTAATATCGACGACGAAGTCTGGCTCTAAATTCTTATCTTGTATATAGTGATACACGGCTCTTGGTCTCCATGGTTCTAGTCCATCGATGTCAATTTTAACCAATCCTGAATGAAAGCATGCGTCTGATACAAGCTTTGCTCCTTTGCCATGATCTGGATGTCTGTCATTTATTGAGTTAGCCAATACAATCTCAGGCTTATATTTCCTGATCACCTTTGCTACGGCCAACAAATTCTCTTTATTATGGCTAAAAAATCCATCTGGCAAACCGAGATTTTCTCTAACTACAGCACCCATGATTTTACGCGAATTTTCGGCTTCTATTAATCTTAATTCTCCGCTACCTCTACTGCCTAATTCCCCTTGTGTAAGATCTATGATACCTACTGTATATCCAGCTTCCATGTGCTTTATCAAAGTGCCACAACATGATAACTCTATATCATCCGGATGTGCTCCAAAAGCTAGAATATCTATTTTCATAACAATTATTATTTTTTTATTATTTATTGTAACCTAATAGGTTGGTTCACAATTTATTTTTTGTAACGTTTTCACTTTATAGTAACAATATCAAGTTGTAATTTGTTGTTCCGTTAATGAAGATGGAAAATTAAATTTTAAGTTCTTCTGATTTGAAACGTAGAAATCTTTGTAAATTCAGTTTAGTTGTGGCGCATTACACGTTTTTACTTTGAAATCACTTTCATATTACTATTGCCCAATACTTTTTGCGTGGAGTATTGCACTTGTGTTTGTTGCGTAAGCCAAGCTTTCGCAAAATTCGCCTGCGTGATTACCACCTAATGAGGGCAGAGCCCCATGTAAATCCACTGCCAAATGCAGCTATACAAATCAAGTCTCCATCTTTGATCTTGCCTTGCTCAAATGCTTCCGACATAGCAATCGGTATTGAAGCAGCAGTGGTATTTCCATACTTTTGTATATTGCTGAAGACTTGATCATCTCTTAGTTCTAGTCGTTTTTGTACAAATGCACTGATTCTCAAATTGGCTTGATGCGGAATTAATAAATCAATATCCGAAGATTTGTATCCAGTGACTTTTAATGCTTCTTTGATTACAGCTGGAAATTTGGTCACTGCAGTTTTGAAAACTAATTGGCCAGTCATATTACCGGCAAGAAGGTTATCATCTACCATCTTCTGAGTTACAAATATTCCTCCAGGAACAGATTTGTCGGGGTATCCATATTTCTCTTTTCCCAAATGATAGCCCCCATGAGATCCTGGATTGATCATGGCCAACTCTTCAGCATGTGTGCCATTGGCATGTAGATGAGTAGTTAGGATTCCTCTATTTTCATCTTCTGTTGGTTGTAGTATGCAAGCACCAGCACCATCACCAAATATGACCGTTATACCTCTACCTTCTGTACTGAAATCTAGGCCCATGGAGTGCATTTCTGCTCCGACAAGCAATATGTTTTTATATGTACCAGTCCTAATGAATTTATCGGCTATAGATAGTCCATAGACAAATCCTGAGCACTGATTACGTATATCCAGCGCTCCAACTTCCATCTCAGTGATACCTAGCTCTCTTTGGAGTAATACACCACAACCTGGAAAATAATAATCTGGACTTAATGTGGCAAATATTATAAAATCGACATCTTCTTTTGTTATTCCCGCCTGCGCTATAGCTTTTTCTGCTGCTCTAGCCCCCATTGTGGAGGTCGTCTCATTGTGCTTATCAGCATACCTTCTCTCTTCTATTCCAGTACGCTCTCGGATCCATTCATCTGAAGTGTCCATATACTTAGTAAGATAATCATTTGTTACTATTTGCTCTGGTACATAGTGTGCTATCGACTTTATTCTTGTTCGTAACATAAGTGCTAATCTAGTGTACAGCCAATATAGCATCTTTTTAATACACTAATATTGGTATAAGAGTTATATTGCTTCATTCGAATAAAATTAGAAATTCAATTACTGAGAATTCTAATAATGAGGAAGAAATTCCAAATTCCAAATCTAGACATTACTCGAGCGAGTAGGATTTATGGAATTTTAAATTTATTTCTTTTTTGAACTTATTTTCCTTTGATTTTAATGAGTCTATCGAATTTATGTTGGAGATACTATACCAAGATGATTACTTAGTTGCGATCAATAAGCCACATGGCTTACTAGTCCATCGTAGCCTAATAGCAAAGGATGTTATTGAATTCGCGATACAGATGTTGCGAAATCAGATTGATCGATATGTATATCCATGTCACCGACTAGATCGCAAAACTTCGGGAGTACTTTTATTTGCCAAAGACAAAGAGACACAGGCAACGGTGAATGCATTGTTTCAAGAGCGAAAAATAGATAAAGAGTACATAGCGATCGTGCGCGGCTGGACAGATGATCAAACACATATTGACTATGCACTTACCAATGATAATGGTGTTATACAAGATGCAGTTACTGATTTGATTACTTTAGATAGATCAGAAATCGATGTAGCATTGGGTAAGTATAGCACGCTGCGATATTCATTAGTATTACTCAAGCCGTTGACAGGTCGTATGCATCAGTTACGTAAACATATGGCACACCTTAGACATCCGATTATTGGAGATAGACCACATGGTTGCAATAAGCAAAACAAACTATTTAGAGATCGATGGAAAATGATGACGATGATGCTGCATGCCCGAGAGTTAAGGCTTCCTGATCCCTTTGGCATTACTATGAATGCAAGCCATTCTTCTGAATATGCTAGAGTATTAAGTATTTTAGAGCTATCTTATTATAAGGATGGAATTTAAAATTGTGAGCGATTTTTATCCTTAAGCAACAACTGATAAATTATGAAATTCATCAAAATCGTACTTTTTCTGTTCTCAATGTAATAATAATGAGTTGTGGTGAAGATGGTTTATATGGCCTAGAGATATCAGAACCATAACGAAATTCAATACTTACCGTCATTGTTGAGCTTTGTGCGTCTAATGATTGTCAGCCTCTGTAAGGTGAAATTGTTAATATACACCAATACAAAGATAAGGCTATGGGATTTCAAGAAGGGATTAAAATTGCAAAAAAACAGTTACATCTGGAGTGGCTGTTTTTGGGTTTGTAGAGCTAGAAAGTGTATTTGTAACAGTTCGACAAGATGGAATACTAGATATTTCACTGGTAAGTCTTCCTCGCAACTCAATATCTCATCATTTAGTCACATTTGTAAAGTAGTATAGTTTAGCTTTGTGTTTATGATGAAAATGTATCTCGTAGTAATTGTTGTTGCCCTTCTTAATGTGGTTAGTCACAGTCAAATACTTATAGATGAAAGCTATGACGATTGGAATGATGTGGTATTATACAACGATCCTATTGGTGATGGAAGTAATTTTGGTGACGACTTTACTGCTTTTCAAGTGACTAATGATGACGAATATCTCTACTTTCGAATAGAATTGAGAGATGAGATATTACTGCAAGAGGATAATAGAATCAATATCTATATAGATACGGACAACAATGCTAATACAGGTACAATACAAGCAGGTATTGGAGCTGAGATAGGATTTGAATTTGGCGATCGAAGAGGATTTATCCGTAATGGTAATGCTACCAACACTATATTTCATAATGATATTGGCATTACGGTATTGCCTTCGTTGAGTTCTAAAATATTCGAATTTGCATTATCTCGCACCTATTTTGCTGGAGGAACACAATTTATAGATGGTACAATAGCGGTAGCTTGTAAAGATAATAGATCTGGTGGAGATATTATTCCCAATAGTGCGACTGATAGGCTTTATACTTTAGTAGATAATAATAATCCTACACTACCAATATTTGATTTTCTCAAGGTAGGAAATGGCTTTCGCATGATGTCGTATAATTCGTTATTTGATGGACTATTTGAATTTGGACAGTCTCAACAGCAACGAAGAATGATCAAGGCTATGGATGCGGATATTTATACATTTGTAGAAATATATGATTTTAACTCTGGATCGATCGTCGATATAATAGAAGATGAAACTGGATACACTGACTGGGATCATGCCTCTGAGGGATCTGATACTCATCTCGTCAGTAAATACCCAATCAAAGACCATACTAATATAGATGGCAATGGAGCATATATACTTGACTATGAGGGCAATGATATGCTTATTATAGTAGCTCACTTACCGGCAGGTAGTAACGACGAATCTCGTCAAGCAGAAGTAGATAAAATCGCCGCATTTATAAGAGATGCCAAACTTGGTCTAAATGAATTTCAATTAGCTTCAAATGCTCCTATTCTAATTACTGGTGATATGAATCTTTATGGAAATAAAAGGCAAAGAGAAACACTCACTACTGGAGATATTATCAATAACAATGCGTACGGTCCAGACGCTAGTCCAGACTGGGATGGCACTCCTCTGACTGCAGCTTTACCTTTTGCGAGTGGATTACCACAAGCTGTTACTTGGATCAATCCTAATAGTAGTTTCTTTCCAGGTAGACTAGATTATACATTCTATTCTGATCATACACTTGATCTCACTAATACTTTCTGTCTTAATACCAATGATATGGAAGATGCTGATCTTGAGGTCTTGGGTCTTAATAGAAATGATTCACGTAGTGCGTCAGATCACTTACCTGTGATTACGGATTTTGAAATTATTGAGCCTAATAGACAACGAGACCTAACTTTAGAAGATATAAATACTAGAGTATTTCCTAATCCTACTACAAATCTATTACACATAGATAGCAAAACCGAAATTTCATCTATTATCATCACGGATGTTATGGGGGAAGTTGTTTTTAAATCTAATAATATTGACAAGGAGAATACGATTAATGCGACAGAATGGAATAACGGTATATATCTTATTCAATTGACTACCATAAAAGGAATTGTGACTGAAAAGATGTTTAAGTTTTAGTTGACTATTTAGCATTATTTTAACTCCATTTGTTAATAAAAACGCATAATTATTTATTCGTTAAAAAAAAGACTGAATGAGGATATTATTAACAGGAGCAACTGGGTACATAGGTAAAAGATTATTACCTGTTTTAGTAAAGAATGGTCATCATGTAGTATGCTGTGTGAGAGATGTCAATAGATTTAGCCCTCCTGAATCAATTATGTCGTTTATTGAAATTGTGGAAGTAGATTTCTTAGAAGAGGATACACTCAAAAATATACCTAAGGATATAGATGCGGCTTATTATTTAATTCATTCCATGTCTACTTCGAATGAATATGAAAAACTTGAACAATTATCAGCCCAAAATTTTAATAGATCATTGGAAGGAGCATCAGTAAGGCATGTAATATATTTAAGCGGTATTGTAAATAAAGATGGTTTATCTAAGCATTTAAAATCAAGGAAGAATGTTGAGAATATATTGGAGGACAGTGCATTTAACCTTACAACATTAAGAGCAGGAATAATAATTGGTTCTGGAAGCGCATCCTTCGAAATAATAAGAGATCTCGTTGAGAAATTACCCTATATGATAGCGCCAAAATGGTTGAATACTAAATGCCAGCCGATAGGTATTAGAGATGTTATATCGTTTTTGGAAAAGTCATTATTAAACGAAAAAGTTTATAACCAGAATTTTGATATTGGTGGGCCAGATATATTGACTTACAAAAATATGTTACTAAAGTTTGCTAAGTTTAGAAAACTTAAACGTACAATACACACAGTTCCCATAATGACACCAAAACTATCTTCGTATTGGCTCTATTTTGTAACTTCTACTTCATACAACCTAGCAACCTCACTTGTGTCAAGTATGAAGATAGAAGTAGTTTGTAGAAACGCAAAAATTAATAAAATTCTTAACATTGAGCCTGAGAATTATACCGTAGCTTTACAAAGAGCGTTTCTGAAAATTGATGGTAATCAAATTGTTTCTAGCTGGAAAGATTCTCAAGTGAGTGGCGTTAAAAATTTCAATATTTCTGACTTTATTGATGTCCCAATTTTTGGATGTTTCCGAGATATTACTCAAAGGGAAATTGTCTCATCCAAACTAGCAATTGATAAAGTATGGAGTATAGGTGGAACTAATGGATGGTATTATGCTAATTCTTTGTGGAAGTTTAGGGGGTTCATAGATAAATTATTCGGCGGTGTTGGATTGAGGCGCGGAAGAACAAATTCTGCATCATTGGAATCTGGAGATGCGTTAGACTTGTGGAGAGTCTTATATGCTGATAAAGTAGAAGGTCGGTTACTCTTGTTTGCCGAAATGAAACTTCCAGGAGAAGCTTGGCTCGAGTTCAAGATTAAAGATAATGTACTTATTCAAACTGCCACTTTTAGACCACATGGTATCTTGGGTAGGATGTATTGGTACTCTGTCCTACCATTTCATGGTTTTATATTTAAAGGAATGATGGATGAAATAACTAAACACAATCAAGTTAATTGATCGTAATTCTACCCTTTATAATATATTCATCACCTTAGACATACTTATAGCTTTACCTTCTGTCATCTTGTTTCCAAATTTATTTATATGAATTATCTTTCGTGGTTGCCAATGAAACTTATCTAAAGAATTACTCAATTATCGTTACTGCATAAGATAGGAGAATCAAAATTGTTGTAAGTACCTGAATTGGATTCTTCATTGTGTTATGAGTTTTATCCAATTACTAATATATAAATCAAACGTCCTTTTAACATAAAGTCACTATATTGATATTCAATATTTCGTAGTCTAAGATTGAGTTATCGTAGCGAAAGTGAATCACTTGTGTAGGTTACAATAGGTTAAAATGATTTGCTCGGTCAATTTTATTATTTTACCATTCATGTAATTACTAATTATATACATATGAAACTATCGTGCATGGGTGACAGTATAACCAACGGACATGGATTAGATTCTAAGCTCCGCTGGACTAGCTTATTGGCCAGTAGGCTCGATATAGAAGTGAGCAATCATGGCGTATCAGGTGATACTACTGGAGGTATGGTAGGTAGATTTGATTATATGCTAAGAAGCGAACAGCCTAAATATGTATTTATTATGGGTGGCACTAATGATTTAAGCTTTGGTTTGTCCGATAGCCTTATTATTAGTAATATCAAAACGATGACTCGACAGGCTAGGCATTTGGGTATTCAATATATTATAGGAGTGCCTAGTACCTATTATCCTAGTAGCGATGCCAATTTATATGAGATTAATGTAGATGAATTTGTATTAAGACTAAAAGGGCTTCAAGCTCGATTAAAGGAATTTATTCAAATTGATCAATGTGCTAGTATCGATTTTAGTTATGGACTGCAACGCAATCATTTCTTGGAAGATGGCATCCATCCTAATGCTAGTGGGCAAGTAATTATGGCTGAGAAATCAATTGAGGTGATCAGGGAAATATACTATTAATTAAGTTTACCTTAATTTTATAAAATACCTAGATATTAGATATGTTTAATATCTGATTAGTAAAATGACTGTAGACACTTCGCGCCAATGGGTTGAGTGCATTCAACTCTTGAAGTTTATAATAGTCTTGTATAATTTCTGCTTGTTGTTCGAAGTTATATGATAGTAGATCCCTACCTTGGAGCATAGCGTAATATAATCCTTCGAAGCCATCATAATCGTATGCGTTACCTTTAGACTGGGCATGTAAAGCTTTGATAGCGTATACTGCTCCCAAGTTTTGATATTGCCAGATATGCATCATTTCATGAATGAATACATCTCTTGGGATGGGTCGCCAATGATTAATAGTATTAAACGACACATAAGCCAATATGGATTTATTAGCAATGATGTGGGCGGATGGATGTATTCGTACTAGATCGTAGTTGATTGTATCTTTAAAGTATGTTTTAGATAGTGATATTTCAGCATCCGAGAGAGGTCTTGTTGTAGGTTTGATCCATTCCGATATGGCATCATACATAGTAGTGATACCTAAGATTTCGAGTAAATACATCATTGTTTCGCCTATGGCTAATAGTAAGCTTTTTGGTCTACAAGGCAGCTGATAGGAAATTACTGGAATGAAATAACTCATGTGCCTGAGCAACCTATAACTAAGTTTGGGAATAGACGTGATCCAACTAGAAAGACGTAAAAGAGTTGATCCAGTTTTGAATAACAGATTAGCCAAACCTAAGTGCTTTTATTGGAGTGATCCTAGTTACAAGATATGTAGGTAATACTAAGAAAATGAGAGTTATTACAAAGCAAGCTACATTAATCAGAAGTAGATTACTCCACTGCACGTCGATCGGAGCTACAGAGATATAGTAACTTGCTTCATCCAATTCGATGATTCCAAACTTTTTTTGTAACCAACATATAGACAAGCCTAATACATTTCCTAAAAGTATTCCCCATAGGACGATATAGGCCGCGTAATAAAGGAATATCTTCCGTATTACCCAATTGCTAGCACCCAAAGCCTTGAGCGTCCCTATCATTTTGGTACGGTCAAGAATAAGAATGAGTAACGCTGTGATCATATTGATAATAGCTACTATTATCATCAGACCTAGTATGACTAGCTCATTGATATCCTGAAGCTCGAGCCAATCAAATATACTTGAAAATTTCTCTCTGATTGTCTGTGAATATATATTAGGTGGTAGATGATCGTAATAGATATAGTCCGAAACTAAATCTAAGTCTTCTAGATTATCTACAAATACCTCTATCCCTCCCACTTGGTTTGACTGCCAGCCCATAACATCTTGTAGCTTACGGATGTCAGTCATAGCGAACTTACGATCGTATTCGTCCAATCCAGAATTATAAATGCCGACTACTTCCATCCGTTTCCGTATCTGTTTTCTATCTTTAAAAAAGCTGACAATCATAAGGTCTCCAACATTCATTTTTAGCCGCTTACTAGTTACCTTGGAGATCATAATATCGTTTGATACAGAATCAGATTGGGTATCTATTACTCTACCATCTACTAAGAAGTCTTTCATCACCTCCCAATGGTAATCATCGCCTACCCCTTTGAACATAATGCCTTCGAAATTTCTAGCCTTAGCAGTAATAATACCTGGTATCATAGCATACACCTGGACATATTTCACTCCGCCAGAGGTCATTTCCGTAGTATAGTGATCTTCAACTTCTTGGCCCATCACATTGTCAGGACTTTGATATTCTATAGTCTCTATATCTTGTAAAGTATGGTAGTACTCATCGTTTCGATCTATAGGTCTCTGATCAAAATTAGTGCTATTACTAGAATCTGTAATATGGATATGTCCCCAGAAGCCAAAGATCTTATTCGTAATCTCTTTCTTGAATCCAGTGATCATTGCTGTGGTGATTATCATTACAGCAAGACTTATAGCTATTGCCACAATAGCTATCCTTACTATGACCCTAGTAAATGATGGCTCCTTTGAAAAAGCTAGTCTTCGCGCTATGAAATATGGTAAATTCAGTATATTGAGTTCTATATAAATGTTTAATGACTATTGACTCTAATATTAAATTCTAGATGAACAATCGTTATTCTATAAGCCAATCAAAAGTAGTAATTTAATAACGTAGCAAGTAAATATATAGTTATCCATTCTATTAAGTATATAAGTGTCTAAATTCATACTTTTGCAGATCAATACACTGAATATAACTTTATGAATTTTATAAAAGAACTAAGCTGGAGAGGAATGCTACAGGATAGTACACCAGGAGCAGAAGCATTTTTGAACGAAGGGCCCACTAAAGGTTATATCGGTTTTGATCCTACAGCACCCAGTATGACAATAGGTAACTATGTGCAATTGATGATATTACGTTTATTTCAATTGAGTGGTCATACGCCTATTATCCTTATGGGTGGCGCTACTGGTCGTATCGGTGACCCTTCTGGAAAAGACAAGGAACGTCAGCTCAAATCATTTGAGGAGTTAGATAGCAATCTTAATTTTCAATTAGATCAAGTGAAGAAGTTTCTAAGTTTCGAAGGTGAAAATGCGGCTATCGTAGTCAACAACCTTGATTTCTATAAAGAGATGAATGTTTTGAATTTTCTTAGAGATGTAGGAAAGACGCTCACTGTCAGTTATATGATGAGTAAGGATAGTGTAAAAAACAGACTAGAATCTGGATTGTCGTTTACAGAGTTTAGTTACCAACTCATGCAAGCCTATGATTTCCAGAAATTATATACTGATCAGAACTGCCGTATACAAATGGGAGGATCTGATCAATGGGGAAATATCACTTCTGGAACAGAATTTATCCGAAGAAATGTATCTGGAAAGGCTTATGCTGTGACTACACCACTATTGACAAAGTCAGATGGCAAGAAATTTGGTAAATCAGAAGAAGGTAACTTATGGTTGGATCCTAAGATGACAACACCATACAAGTTTTACCAATTTTGGATTAATGCAGACGATGCAGATATTCCTACATTTATCAGATACTTCACTTTAAAGACTCAATCTGATGTAGAATCTTTGGAAGTTGAACATGCAGATAATCCACGTAAACTAAAAGAGATATTAGCAGAAGAGCTCACAAGAAGAGTACATTCAGATCAAGCATACGAATCTGTGATGAACGTATCTGAAATACTTTTTGGACGAACAGCTACTGAAGATTCATTAAAAGGATTAGCTGAATCGGACTTAGAGACTATCTCTAAAGAAATTAAATCTTATTGTATTTCGAAATCTGATCTTTCTAATGGTATCAAAATAACTGATTTACTATCTAATCGAACAGAAGTACTTAAGTCCAGATCTGAAGCCAAGAGAGCCGTAAAAAACAATGCTATCTCAATCAATAAAGTAAAGATTACAAGTGACGAACATATGTTAACTTTTACGGATCTTATTCATGATAAATATATCATGCTTGAGAATGGAAAAAAGAATAAGTTTATGCTAATTTTTGTTTAAGAGAAAATACGAACGATTGTGAGAATCAATGATAATGTGATCATGCGATCGGTATAATTAATTACTGTATCGCATTATCATATATTCTTAATCTCACATAATCGAAATGATAAACCTTACCGACGTACTCACTCACTTTGGAGAAAATAGAAAGCAATATTTTAATGCTGTTTCACCTCCAGTTATACAATCTTCTAATTTTGTTTTTGATACTGTCCAAGAATTTAGAGATGCTGTAGGTGACGAGTTGAGTCATCATATTTATACAAGAGGAAATAATCCTACAGTAGAAATATTAAGAAAGAAAATAGCAGCTCTCGAGTCAGCTGAAGATGCTCTTGTCACTAGCTCAGGAGCGGCTGCCATCGCAGCATCTGTTATGAGTCAAGTGAAAGCTGGCGATCATGTGATCTGTGTCAATAAACCTTATAGCTGGACGTATAAATTGTTGAGTAATCTACTTTCTAAATTTGGTATAGAAGTTACCTATGTAGATGCTACATCAGTAGTTGAAATGAGAGCAGCTATACAACCAAATACTAGTGTGTTGTATCTTGAATGCCCTAATTCATTGACCTTCGAAATTTCTGATTTAAGAGCTTGTTCAGCATTGGCAAAGGACAATGGATTGATCAGTATTATTGATAACAGTCATTGCTCGCCTATCTTTCAACGCCCTATAGAAATGGGAATTGATATTGTAGTTCACTCTGCTACCAAGTACCTAAATGGTCATAGTGATGTTGTCGTAGGAGTAATAGCGAGTAGTAAGGAGATTATCAATCAAATATTCGTCAATGAGTATATGACGCTTGGAATTAACATCTCTCCGCATGACGCCAATCTAGTCATCAGAGGTCTACGTACTTTAGAACTAAGAATGAATCGATCAGATGAGACTGCACACAAAGTTGTAAGCTTTCTTAAGTCTCATGATAAAATTGAAAAAGTAATATTTCCTTTAGATCCAGATTTCTCACAATACGAATTAGCTAAGACGCAAATGACCGGCTGTGGAGGATTGATTACCATCGTACTCGAGGTGCAAGATAAACCAGCCGTATTACGTTTTATAGACGCAATCAATAATTTTTTGATGGCAGTATCTTGGGGCGGTTACGAATCTCTAATGATACCAAGTATTATATTTCATGATATGCCAGGTATTCCAGACTCTTCTATTCCTTGGACATATGTTAGATTATATATCGGGTTAGAAGATGCAGATTACTTGATTGAAGATCTAGAGCAAGCTTTGGATAAAATGTAAAATTGGCAGAAAAATCTTTTAAACAGGAACAGTTCGATTTGAATATTTAATGTTGTTTATGATAAAATTTTATCCTATTGGTATTGAAGAGTCTTGTATTTTTATGTTGATCAAAGTTTGATTACGTTTAATATCTATTTTTTTGAAGTCTTTTCAATTTTTTGTCTCAATTTTGATTTAGTATTGGATTGATATTTTAGGATAATTTTTTTACCACAATATTTGCAATTATCCAATAAAAAAGCCGAACCCCATACGGATTCGGCTTTCGCTATTCTCTAAGATTCAAATGAGTACTACCCTTTCTCGTCTACTTCTTCAAATTCAACATCTTGTACATCTTCATTTTCGCCTGTATCTGATTCAGCTCCTTCTGCACCTCCAGCCTCTTGGGTTGCCGCGTAGATATCTTGACTTGCTGCTTGCCATGCTGTGTTTAGAGTCTCTGTATGAGTATCTATTGCAGACATGTCTTCAGTTTTATGTGCTTCTTTAAGATCCACAACTGCTTTTTCAATAGCTTCTTTTTTCTCCGCTGGAATCTTATCACCGTATTCAACGATTTGCTTCTCAGTTTGGAATACTAATGAATCTGCCGCATTAAGTTTCTCTACTCTTTCTTTAGCCAATTTGTCAGAATCAGCATTAGCTTCTGCTTCTGCTTTCATTCTTGCGATCTCTTCTTCAGAAAGACCTGTTGATGCCTCTATACGTATAGATTGTTCCTTGTTAGTACCCTTATCTTTTGCAGATACGCTTAAGATACCGTTAGCATCAATATCGAATGTTACTTCGATCTGAGGGGTACCTCTCGGCGCTGGAGGTATATCACTTAAAACGAACTTTCCGATAGGTCTATTATCCTTAGCCATTGGACGCTCACCTTGTAGGACGTGTATCTCTACACTTGGTTGATTGTCTGCGGCTGTAGAGTAAGTCTTCTGCTTGTTAGTAGGTATTGTAGAGTTAGCTTCTATTACAACATCATAAACTCCACCCATTACCTCAATACCTAGTGAAAGTGGTGTTACATCCAGTAGAAGTACATCTTGTACATCACCACTTAATACACCACCTTGGATCGCAGCACCAAGTGCTACTACTTCATCAGGATTTACTGACTTATTAGCCTTCTTACCGAAAAACTTTTCTACCACTTCTTGAATCTTCGGGATTCGAGTAGATCCTCCGACTAGAATAATTTCATCAATCTCAGATTTGTCAAGACCGGCGTCTTTTAACGCTTCTGCGCATGGCGTGAGAGATCTCTCTACTAATTCAGCCGCTAACGACTCAAATTTAGCTCTAGATATTTTCACTACAAGATGCTTAGGCACACCATCTACAGCAGTTACATATGGTAAATTTACCTCAGTTTCTGTAGAAGAAGATAATTCTATTTTAGCTTTCTCAGCAGCATCCTTAAGTCTCTGTAACGCCATAGGGTCCTTTCGTAGATCCATATTTTCTTGAGCTTGGAATGTTTCCGCTAAAAAGTCAATCAATATTTGATCAAAATCATCTCCACCCAAGTGCGTGTCTCCGTTAGTAGACTTTACCTCGAAAACACCGTCTCCTAACTCTAGGATAGATATATCGAAAGTACCTCCACCAAGGTCAAATACTGCAATCGTTTGATCCAATCCTTTCTTATCAAGTCCGTAAGCGAGTGCAGCTGCAGTAGGTTCGTTTACAATACGGCTAATCTTTAGTCCCGCAATTTCGCCCGCTTCTTTAGTCGCTTGACGCTGACTATCATTAAAGTACGCAGGCACAGTTACCACAGCTTCAGTTACTTCAGTACCTAGAAAGTCCTCAGCTGTCTTTTTCATCTTTTGGAGTACCATAGCAGATATCTCCTGTGGAGTATATTTTCGACCATCGATTTCTATTCTCACAGTATCGTTATCTCCTTTAATAGCTTTGTAAGGTACACGTCCTACTTCAGTTCCAACCTCCGAAAACCTGTTACCCATAAATCTTTTTATACTTGAGATTGTACGTGTTGGATTAGTGATGGCCTGACGTTTTGCAGGATCTCCAATCTTACGTTCTCCATTGTCTAAGAATGCTACTACTGATGGAGTCGTTCTTTTACCCTCTTCGTTAGGGATCACAACAGGCTCGTTACCTTCCATTACTGCAACGCAAGAGTTGGTAGTTCCTAAGTCTATTCCGATTATTTTACCCATATTATGTATTATTTTTTGTTTTGGTAAATCAAATTATCGTATTAATTTTAATGTAATACATAATCAACTATTCAATATATGTGCCATGGGGAATATCTGCCAAGATGTAAGGTGGAAACTGACAAAGTATACGTAAATGACTAGTTCAATGTATTTATTAAGTGACAAATCGTCAGCATTCTCCCCATAGATTTGTTGAAAGAGTACTTTATTACCTTAGATCTGTGATACTTACTCCTTTACTAGCTTACAGAAATAAAATCTAGCTAATCTAATCTGTAATCAATGAAAAGAATTATTCAAAGCTCTTTTAGTATGCGCTAAAACTTTGTTCATTTTTGACTATTATATTATTAGGCTAGCAAATAGACTGGAATTTGGACTTAATCTCTTGAAATAGTCTATACTAAATTGAAAAAGAGAATAAGCACTCCCATTTTTTATTCGTATCACCTCAAATAAAAAAAGATCAACAATCAAAAGATTTAAAATTCAGTTACAAGCCTGATTAACATTGATTATTATATAAATGAATCGACAAATCTGAATTCCTTACCACTGAAAAGCCCTTTATCACTTAATTTAAGATCAGGAATTACTAAAAGAGCCATAAATGATAATGTCATATAAGGAGCGCCCAAACAACTCCCTAATACATCTTTGGTAAACCTATCCAATTCTGCGTATTGCTTTCCTACCAATGAACCCTCATCGCCACTCATAATACCTGCAAAAGGCAAAGGCAAAAATATCTCGCGGTCATTGCCTACGGCTGAAATTCCACCCCTATTCTCTATGATTATATTGACTGCTTTGGCTAAACTATTAGTATCACAGCCTACTGCAATGATGTTGTGAGTATCATGACCTACGCAACTTGCAATCGCTCCATGTGACAAACCAAATCCATGAATTAATGCTGAGACAGGTGGTGCATCTTCATACCTATTTATAACTGTAATAGTCAGTATATCTTTCTTTGTATCTGCTAAAAGTCTACCCTTTTCAGTAGTAATATGGGTGATGAGTTCTTTGGTGATGATCTCACCGTCTATGGCATGGATTACCCTTGCATGATTGGCATTGGTCTGTATTTCAAAATCACTCGCTTGCTTGGTTGTACAATTAAATTGATTGATAGGCGTTGCAGAAACCTTTGAAAAGAGACAATGAGTAGAATCAGATACTTGTTTTCCATTGATATACGTTGATATCACATTGAAATTTTTAAGATCTTCAACGATTACAAAATCTGCCGCATCTCCGACTCTCAACTGTCCAACTTCCAAATCATAATGATCTATGGGATTTATACATGCAGCTCTCAATACATCATATAGATCGTAACCATCAGAGATAGCTCTACGTACAAGTAAATTGATATGACCCTCAATAAGGTCATCAGGATGTTTGTCATCTGAGCAAAACATCAACCTGTCTGGTCTATAATTAAATAGTGGTGATAAGGCTATATAGTTCTTGGCAGCACTACCTTCTCTGATCAATATCTTCATACCATAATCTAGCTTATGCTTTGCTTCTTCGTATGTATAGCATTCGTGATCTGTAGAAATCCCGGCATTGATATATTGATTAGCTTGATCACCCAACAACCCCGGAGCGTGTCCATCTATAGGTTTACCTGTGTCTTTGGCGTGTTGGAGTTTTTGCATTACTTCTTCATTTCGGTATAATACTCCTGGATAGTTCATCATCTCTGCGAGATACTTAATGTCATCCCTAGCTAATAGAGTCTTGATATCATCAGCATCGAGTATTGCACCACTAGTCTCAAAAGTAGTAGGTGGTACACAAGATGGCGCACCAAAGAAGAACTTAAGTGGAGTCTTAGCAGCATCTTCAATCATAAAATCTACCCCTGGCATACCCAATACATTAGCTATCTCATGAGGGTCGGAGACGGTTGCCACAGTACCATGCGTCACTGCCAATCTTGCAAACTGTGATGGTATCAACATCGAACTCTCTATATGTATATGAGCATCTACGAACCCAGGTATGATATAATAGTCTGGTGCATTTAATATTCGTTCTATGGACGTTATTATTCCTTCTACGATATTGATTGATGCTGGATATATAGATCGACTTTGTAAGTCAACAAATTGGCCTTTGATGATCATAGTTTGTGAAAGTTCTTCTTTTATTATTGATTTGTTTACAAAAATACGCTATCCAATGAATATATAGATTATGCCTATACCAACACAAGAATGACATTTAGTTATCTTTGACATGATATGAATGAATTTTTAAGATCGATCCTTTTGCAAAGTACAGGAGCTACTTCCTTTAAAGAAAAAGAAGTGATTCAAGAATTGTGGAGCGGATACGGAAAAATCGTACGTGTCGAATTGGATAATGCTTCTGTTGAAAGCGTGGTAATAAAGCAAGTTCAGTTACCTAAAGATAAAAGCTATTCCCATAGATGGGATATTGATATTGGTCATCAACGAAAGGTTAAGTCATATATGGTCGAGGCAACTTGGTATAATAGATACAGTACAAATAGCGCTGCCCGCTTACCAAAATGCTTGGCTATAGAGACACAAGGTGATGAAGTAATGATAGTGTTGGAGGATATGGATTTATCCGGTTATCCAATTCGTAAAACAATTGCAACTTGGGAAGAAATATCATTCTGTTTGTCATGGTTGGCGCAATTTCATGCAAGTTACTTAGGTCAAATTCCAGCTGGACTTTGGGATACAGGAACATATTGGCATTTAGAAACGAGACCTCAAGAACTGGCAGCAATAGATAATCTAAGATTAAGGGAGGCCGCTATTACGATTGATAATAAATTAAATGATTGCAAGTTCAAAACGTTTGTTCATGGTGATGCCAAACTGGCAAACTTCTGTTTTGCTAAAGACGGTCATGTTGCTGGAGTAGATTTTCAGTATGTGGGTGGTGGATGTGGAATGAAAGATGTAGCCTATTTTATTGGCAGTTGTCTAAACGAAAGGGATTGTGAATATTTGGAAAACCAAATTTTGGATACCTATTTTGACTATTTACAAATTGCGATGAAAGAAAGAAATGAAGAGTTGGAAGTTGAATGGCGGTCTATGTACCGATTAGCTTGGGCAGATTTTCATCGCTTTCTAAAAGGATGGAATCCTGATCATTGCAAGATTAATAGTTATAGTGAACGTGTTACATCAGAAGTGATAAAAAGACTTTAGAAGTGGATTTAGCGATACTTAATAATATAGCAATTAAAGCAGCCCTCGCCGCCGGAAAGGTCATTCAGAAGTATATGAATGAAAACGTTCTAGTAAAGAAAAAGAAGGGAGGAGCTAGCTATGCCTCACAAGTAGTCACCTCAGTAGACAAAGAATGTGAAATAGCAATCCTTACTCATTTGCTTCCTACATGTGACCAATTTAATTTAGCCCTTTTATCAGAAGAGACAGAAGATAATGGCAGCCGATTCCAAAAAGATTATTTTTGGTGCATTGATCCATTGGATGGAACGCTTGCATTTATTAACAAACAACCAGGCTTTTCTGTATCGATTGCTTTAGTCTCAAAAGATGGAACACCACACATTGGAGTAGTGTTCGACCCTAGTAGGAATATTCTTTACAATGTAATAAAAGGAATTGGAGTTTATAAAAATAATGTCCCTTGGAAAATCAAACGATCTAATGATCATCTTACCTATGTGACAGATCGAAAGCTAAAGAATACATCTCGTGCAGCCGAAATAGAGATTCTATTAAATGATAATATAAATAAAATGAACTTGAATTCGTTTAAAGAAATATCTGGAGCAGGTGCAGTATTGAATGCCATCTTTGTTTTAGAAAACGGTCCTGCTTGTATGCTAAAATTTCCAAAAAAAGAAGTAGGTGGAGGAAGCATCTGGGACTATGCAGCTACTTCATGTATATATCAAGAATTAGGTTTGCCTTCGACAAATTTTGAAGGAGAAAGATTAGACTTAAACAAAAAAAATGGCACTTTTATGAATCAAGAAGGTGTATATTTTTCAAATTTAATTTAAACATTTATAGTATTAGTAGACCCTTAATAAGTGACCAAATGTCACTTTATTAGAATTTCATATCTTTTATTGGTTGAACATCTTTTGTAAACTAGAAATATTCAATTAATGAAGACCAAATGTTGAATCATATTTTTCCATTGATCATATAAAATCACTAGCTTACACTTTAAGTTTTGCATAGATAAAATAGCCTTTATTTATAGTATTTTTGATGTTTACATACTTATATAATTATATCAAGATAGATTTAAGTAACAAATTCATTTGAAGAAGACATGAAACGAGATAAAATATTTGAAGATTTAAAGACAAAATACGATGCTATTGGGCAAGATGTAAATACTCATCTTAGTGGTTTATTGCACTCAAAACCAATAACCTATTGGGATTACATTCAACCGGAGGCCTTACTTAATCTACAAGTACAACGTACCAATTTACCTGATGAAATGGTATTTATTATGTATCATCAGATCAATGAACTATTATTTAAAATGATTCTTTGGGAAATTGAACAGATCGCTACAAATATAGATCTTAAAACTCACTTTTTTGCTGATCGGTTGAATCGTATTAGTCGCTATTTCGATATGCTCTCTTCCTCTTTTGAAATTATGGGTGATGGTATGGAAGTTGATCAATATATGAAATTTAGAGATACACTCACTCCAGCAAGTGGATTTCAGAGTGCTCAATATCGAAAGATTGAATTTGCTTCTACTGAACTAATTAATCTGATTGACATTCGTTTTAGATCTACGATTGATCGTGATACACCATTTAGTCATGCATTTGATCATCTGTATTGGCAGGCTGCAGGTAAAAATTTTGCAACAGGTGAAAAAAATACACTTCTACAATTATTTGAAGATAGATATATGGATGATTTTATAGTATTTATGGAAACTTACAATACATGTAATCTTTGGACAAAATTTAAGTCATTACCTATTGAAGATCAAAAAGATGTAAAGTTAGTTAATGCTATGAGACATTACGATCATACAGTAAATGTATTATGGGTAATGGCCCATCTAAATGCTGCCGCAAAATACTTAAACAGCGGTGATTCTGAGGTGCCGGCAACAGGGGGAAGTGATTGGAGGAAGTATATGCATCCGAGATATCAAAGACGTATATTCTTTCCAGACCTTTGGTCTGAAGATGAAATAGAAAATTGGGGAGTGAATAATTTGGAAGATCATGAAATATTAAACTAGAATACTATCACGAATTAATATATATTTTATGAAATTATAGATCTAAATTTTATTTATTTGTTACTATTTTAAATGATTGATTTAAAGAAGTTAGAATTTGTTTTTGTTAAATTATAAGACACAAAATAAATGGGGTGTAAGTGATCTAATTTAATTTTTAGGGGGTTAAGGTTTTCAAAAGTTTAATGAATATTAATTTATTTATGTATTAGTTGGATATATCTTAAATCGGTAAATTAGATATTTTGCCTAAAAATAGGTTTGGAAAACATTTTTTTTGTTGGGGATTATTTTTTTATCCAATTCTATCTCTGAAAATCAATTTAAATATTTTTAGTGATGTGATTTAGGATAAGTAAAACTCTTATTAAACAAAAACTCTTTATCAGTAAGTGTTTTGAGAAAAGCAATTAGCTCTACCCTTTCATCTGAACTGAGATTTATTTTTCCTCTTAATTGTTTAGCAAGATTATCGTGCTCTACTATACCCTTGCTATAATGTTTCATTACAAACTTTAAGCGACGAAAACGACCATCATGCATATATGGATAAGAAAATTCAATATTTCGTAGTGATGGTACTTTAAACTTCAATGAATCGATTGAGTTTTTAGTAATCAACATGCGCCCACTATCGTTTAGCGTAGAATCTACTGCTAAACCATTATTTTGATAAGAGTAATCGGTGAACAAGGGCTCAACATGACAAGAGGAACACTTTGCTTTGAATTGTTCGTAACCCTTCTGTTCTTTCTCAGTAAATTCTACTCCAGCTTCTGAACGCATAATTTGATCATATTTAGAGTTGGATGTGACTAACGTCAGAACAAATTGTGAAATAGATTTCAGGAATCTTTCTCCTGTGATTAATTCACTTCCCCATGCTTCTGTAAATGCTGTTTGATATTTGAAATTTGAATTAAGACGATTTATAACCAGTTCGATATCAAAGTCCATTTCAGTAGAATGAGAGATCGGTGCCAACGACTGCATATCGAGATGATTGACAGCTCCATCCCACATAAATGACGGGCTCCATGCTAAATTAGTAAGAGTTAAAGAATTACGTGTACCAATACGATCTTCAATACCATGACTTAGATCATGGTCAGTATGTGTAAATGCGGTGTAGGACAGATGACAACTAGCACATGAGATAGTACTATCACGTGAAAGTATAGGGTCATAAAATATCATACGACCCAAAGCTATTTTAGATGCGGTAAGGGGATTCTTAGAAAAATTATAAACTGGCTGAGGCCAACCTTCTGGAACATCAAATATTAAATTCTTCTTCGGATTGAGATCTATTGATCGAGCACAAGCCATAATTATGAAAACAATCACAATTATCGTTGTCCATTGTAAAAAATTATTCTGCATACTACTTAATAATCTTAAATATCGACGATGCGTATTGTGAATATTTAAAGGCACTCTTCCCGGATCTCATAAGATTAGGTTGTACTATAAGATCTATTTTCTGCATATAGTCATCTAGATCAATCATAATATTTATATCGTTATTGTTAGTAACTGGTAGTGTAACCCATTGTTGTGCAGCATATAATCCGTCATAGCCACCCAAATGATAAACAAATCTATTTTTATGTGTTTCGCAAATAGGGCTCTCACCCTCTAACTTAAAAAATATATACCCAGTATTCCATGTCCAAAACATACCTTTTGTCGGATCTAGATCTCCACCCATTGCGCCTGAGATACTAGTTAGACTGTCTATACCAATCATAAATCTGATTGAATCATATAATATCTCTTTCTTTACTTCCAGAGAAAAAGAAAGCGTTTCTAATTTTTCGGCATCAAGTAAATGATAACTATCTTTTTCGTAAAAGACCCTATTTTTTTTATTCACAAATTCCAAATTGGAAATATAGCATCTAAATAAATCTATTACAACATCAGTAGAGTCTAACTTAATATCAGACTCAAGATCTATAGTTAAAGTGCGATCCAAATATACAGGTCTGAAACTTATCTGTATTTGCTGAGTATTCTGAGCCTTAATATTGCTGTAGACTATAATTAATAGAGTAATTAGAAATATTAATTTTTGTAACATTTGCATTATTAATATACAATTATCTGAAAAGATAAATTCCTATTATCATTTTTTAAAACAATAGGTCCTGGCTATTTTAACAATAGACAAATTATAATTATTTACCAATAAATACCTTCTCACTTCTTACGTTACGACCATTAGATATCACGATCATATAATTTCCAGTGTACATAGATTCTACATCAAAATACGCTAATGTACTGCCAACAGTTATTCCAGTAGTAGCTACTAGTTTTCCATTCATATCAAATAGATCAATCTTATAATCATCACTTATCAAACCAGTAATCTGAATAGCTATTAGGTCTACTGTTGGGTTGGGATATATATTAATTTCTAACTGTTGAAATTCTAAATCACTTACAGTAACTGATGCATTATACACTTCTGTATCTTCAGAAACAGTATTAACTTTTCTATTTTCTTTTACGCCATAGAATGTAGGACCAACAACATATGGATAAGTAGAATTCCAATTGTCATCAACAGTTGCGAAATAGGCATATATTCCATTTGGATATTCTGGCGTGATGCTAAATCTACCATTATGAACATCTAAGTAATCATCTTCTCCTTCATGCGCGATCCATTCATAATCCTCACGGAAGTAGCCAAGAAAATAGTCTCCTCCTATATCTGGTCCATTATCTACAGATGAACCATTGGCATGAGTATTTCGCACACTAATATCTCTCAGTTGGTAACCTGATTTGATCCTTGTAATACCTCCTGATCCATCTTTATTTTGAAATCCATACGCACCATAGATTGGATAGCCATCATATGCATAACCGATAAGTGGGGAGTGTTTATCTACGTCTATTGCATATAAACCTTCCGCATCGTAAAGGTTACAGATATCTGATACTACTTCTATATCAAGTTTAAATGCAGAAGGGTTTTGATGGTGATGGTAATTGCCCATTGCCGGATGGGCTTTGGAACAATCAAAACCTAATTTTTCTGCTGGTATAGCATCTCTTGTCCAATCTGGCTGAGCCATAGGCCCGCCGGGACATGGTGGATTCCCTGGACCTCCGCAGAGCGACTGGTTGTTTGCGTTCCAACCAACTCCATCTCTATAGTCAAAAAGAGAAACCCCGTTGATAAAAATTCCTATGTTACCTCCATTTGTATTTTGAGGTGTTGCTGCTGGTTGAGGAATTCTTGGCATCTTATAGATTGCATTTTGATCAGATGCCTGCGATGGATTGCCATCATTAAAAGGTCCAGTCGGATATGCAGGTATTCCCTTTGTATGTACGTATACAAAATCGTCAGAGTATTCGATGTGCTGACAATTATAGAGCAAATTATTATCTATGGCTGTAGAATTACCTGATATATAATAAGACCCAGTCTCAGTAGTATTCTGAAGCCAAGAGGTAATATTTGGATCTGTCTGTGCAGAAAGTTGAATGACAATCAAATAAAGTAGACCACAGAATAGCAAGTTATTTTTCATTAATTACTTAGTTTAGTATATATAGTTGTCGATAAAAAAGCAGTTTTCCTTCGATAAGGGCTACATCATTGAAATTTATTATTCATTTGAAGTAAGAATCTTTCTATTTGCCTACGATGTCTTAAAACATGAACTATAGCATGCTCTAGAAGTTGTTCGATATTGTACATTTGTCCCCATCGAGTAGTTAGTTTCTTTATATTATCGGACTCTTCTAAATTCATTTTTGGATAATCATCTATCAATTGGATTGTGTAATTCAAAATATCTGATAAGGCATTGTTGTAGTCTTCAGGTTCGTCAAGAATCACATTATCCTTAAATTCTATCGACTCACCTAAATGATTTCTGATTGTTATGACATAATTATATCCGGATGATACTACATGAGTAAGTATCGTCTGTATTGACCTACAGTCATTATCTATAGTAATACGGTCTACTATATATATAAGTCGCTCAGGAGTTACTTCAGAAACTAAACCTTTGAGTTCATCAAGCGCCTTTTCATATTCATCTAGTAATGCACCACAAGCTCCTGTATCTCTATATTTTTTAATCATTAAAAATATACTTCAGTTCGCATATAAAGTAAATATACAAACCTATAGTGAGATCATTATGAAAAGAGTATGAATTCTGATTCATTGTGAAATATGAAAAATCGCTTTTGTGAGATCATTTATGGATACTACAACACCAGATAAAGTTCAATTGGAATAAGAATATTGGTAATTCGAATAAAAAACATTAAATGTATTAAGCAGAAGAAGTAGAAGAGCTTATGAATTAAAATAGTCAATATCTGAATGATAATATCTATTGGAAACTTAGATATTCCACTATTAAAGAGGCCCTTTATTCTGTATTTTTAAAGAAAAAACTGTGACTTATCCAATTATAATAGTCCAAAGAGCAGAAAAAATATAGATTAGTAAAAAGTATAATAACGAATGAAATCTTTCTAAGAGAATTGATCTAGATACCCTAGAATGTTTGATTGTTTATAATAAAGTAACTAAAAAGAGATTCTTAAGGAAACGCACAATAGAAACCAAATAAACAGCTTCAAAAACTTTTGACAAAGGATAACTTACAGAAGCTTCTAGAAAATAAAACAAGAATTGACATATATCAAAGCGTTAAACAACTATTTTATTCTTAAAAAGACTTCTTTACATAAAATCCCGATAATTGTCTGCTAATTAAAGTACTGAAGTCACCATCACTGTAAATTGGATTAAAATCCTGCCTAAAGTGATGATTCACTCCAAAGGATGTACTTCCTGAAAAATTGTATTCAAGATTAATACCAAAATTAATATACGACCTTAAAAGGTTTAGATGTGATTGATTTTTTAATATCTCTGAGCTGTGAGAAATAAACCCAGTTTCTGATGTACTAAAGTGGTCAAGAGAATTTGAGATATTTGATAGATAATTAAAACCAAATCCTAATTGACTACCAAGACTGAAGTTACTGTATTGTAAAATCTTAATCTGTGCATACAACCCAAAATCTATATTAGTGATGGAATGACTATTATTTAAGTCTATGGTCAAATCTGTGTGCTCATTAGCATCTGTACTTCTTGCAACGATAATATTAGATTCTAAAAAACCAATTGGTGAAGCCATAATAACATTAAATTGATTCAATTGATCTTCAGTCTCATTACTGATATCGTAATCGACAATTGAGTTATGCCCAGAACTGAAACTACTACTTTCTATTAATCCTGATATACCAAGACTTAACCTTTGACTTAACATTTTTTCAATGCCTAGCTCTATAAAATAACCCACCCCTCTAGAAAACCTAAAGTCTGCAGGATCTAAAGTTGTTCTATAATTATTATTTAAACTGAAATTCCAATTACTAGTACCAGACGAAAATTTCAATCTCCACTCAGATACCTGGCTTACATCTCTCTCAGGGAGGCTAGAAAATTCGTGAAAAATGGGAGGAACTTTTTCCTGGAAAAGTGAGCAATTTATACGTGCTATTCTGGTTAAATTGTAACTTATTCTTTTTGTTTTAATAGTTACGGGTTCTTCGATATTAGAATTTTTAGACCCAACAACAGATGTAAAATCTAAACTTTCTAAATTTCTATTTCTTCTTTTAGTTCTGGTGCTTAAATTAAATGATTTTTCTAATGCCGAAACGCTTGTAGAATTGTCAGACGTTGATGAGATCAATGGAATTGGTACACTAGTAATGCTCTTTTCAACGTTACAGTCAATTTTGGATGTTTCTATCTCTTTATTATCGGCAGCGACTTTCAAGAATAAATTTTTACTATTCAATTTATTTACATCATTAACACGAACACCAGAGCTTTTGGATGATGTATGATATTCAGTATTGCCTTTGTTAGTGAGTACAATCCCACCTAAATTAGTATTATTATCCTTTAATAAATAAGATAAAGTCCCACTGATGAGAAGTAATGATAGTAACCATACCCAAATACCCCTATTTTTCTTCTTCAAATCATTTTGAATAGAAGATTCTATTGAATCAAACAAATCGTCCGAAGGCAATAACCAATCCTCACCCTTTAAGGAGGGAGGTGGATTAAATGTATTTTTTATTTTATTATATAAGGACATAGTTGATTGATTGAGAGTAATCATTTGAAATAATCATTCCTTGCAACATTTGTTTAGCTTTCATTAGCTGTGTCTTGGAAGTACTCACAGAAATTTTAAGATATTCTGCTATCTCACTATGTTTATATCCGTCAATAACATACATATTGAATACTGTTCTATATCCTTTGGGCAGATTAGTGATAAAACTAGTCAAATCTTGAAGACTAAGATTATCAACGGCATCGGCATTGACAGTAAGTTTACTGCTGATATCTATAATGTTATCAAAATCTCTAAATACATTTCTCTTTCGAAGATTCATAAGACAAGTATTTATTACTACGCGGTTAGACCAAGTATTGAACTGTGCTTTGCTTGGGTCATATTTATCTAGATTTTTATAAATCATAATATATGAATCCTGTAGAACATCCTCAGCTTCTGACTTATTTTTTACGTACCGTAGGCATGTTAGCATATGACCTTTTGAATGTCTATCATATAGATCTCTAAAAGCAGTTTGGTTTCCCTTAAGGATCTCATTAATAAGATTTATGTCTGTCTTGTAAGTCTGCACAGTGTCTTAGAATTTGGTTACTTACTTTTGTAACATACCTAAGACGATATTGTTTAATGATTGGGGCATATTTGTTAAACAAATATGCCCCAATTTACTTTTTATGAAAATGAATTGAGAAACCCAATTCATATTATTACTATTTTAGAACAAAGAACCTTTTAGAATATGATATATCATCCATTACTATATTTAGGTAATACATACCTGAATTAAGAGTGCTAATATCTAAAGATTGCTTAACTGAATCGGCTCTGTAGGTATTAATGATACTTCCTGTAATATCATATATATCAAATCTCAAAATCTCTGCATTCACATTACTCATGTCTATGGTCACACTAGATACTGCAGGATTAGGGTATAATGTTACTGAAGCAAATTGTGCTAGATCTGCTGTAGATACAACACCAGGTAAAAGCACGGCATCAATTACGTGTACCACACCATTATCCGCAATAATATCTGCGATCGTTACTTGAGCATCATTAATGAAAACCCCATCATCATTGATTGTTACCGTCACACTTTCTCCATTTAGTGTAGTTACCATCATCCCATCCGACAAATCTGTACTCAGTGCCTTTCCAGCAGCTACGTGATATAATAGAATATCTGTAAGTGCACCGGATGGATCTTCAAGCAATGATTCTACTGTTCCTTCTGGTAATGCTGCAAACGCCGCGTCTGTTGGAGCGAATAAAGTAAACGGACCTTCTCCCTTAAGAGTTTCTGCTAAGTCAGCCGCAATTACTGCCGCTTCAAGAGTTTCGTGTACTGGGCTGTTTACTACTATATCAGTAATCGTATTACTTGGTGGAAGAAGTACAGCATCAATTACATGCACTACTCCATTGTCTGCAAGTATATCCGCAAAAATTACCTGAGCATCATCGATAAATACTCCATCATCATTGATTGTTACCGTTACACTTTTCCCATTTAGTGTAGGTACCATCATACCATCTGACAAGTCGGTACTAAGGGCTGTTCCCTCAGCTACATGATATAATAGAATATCTGTAAGCTTACCAGATGGATCTTCAAGCAATGATTCTACTGTTCCTTCTGGTAATGCTGCAAACGCCGCGTCTGTTGGAGCAAATAACGTAAACGGACCCTCGCCTGCAAGAGTTTCTGCTAAATCAGCTGCAATTACTGCCGCCTCAAGAGTTTCGTGTACTGGACTATTTACTACTATATCTGTAATTGTTATAGTTGGTGGAAGAAGTACAGCATCGATTACGTGTACAACACCGTTATCTGCAACTATATCTGCAACGGTTACTTGAGCATCATTGATGAAAACTCCATCGTCATTGATTGTTACCGTAACACTTTTTCCATTTAAAGTTGTTACCATCATACCATCTGATAAGTCTGTACTCAGAGCTGTTCCTGAAGCTACATGATATAACAAAATATCTGTAAGCGCACCAGATGGATCTTCAAGTAATGATTCTACTGTACCTTCTGGTAAAGCCGCAAATGCAGCGTCTGTAGGAGCAAATACTGTAAAAGGTCCATCTCCCGATAGAGTTTCTACTAGACCAGCCGCAATTACTGCTGCCTCTAATGTGTTATGGTCCTCACTATCAACTATAATATCAACAACTGTTTGGGCTGTTAATGACAGAGATAAAATTAATGATAAGATTGTGTAGTAAAATGTTTTCATAAGTTTGATTTTGGATTAGGTAATCTATTTTATACTCTTTTTATGCAGCTTAAATGCAAATAGTTGCTTTTGGTCAAAAAAAACATATTTACTCTACCAATAAAACGTTAGAAAAAACACTATTTAACTAGTCTGAAAAGAAACTTGCGCTGACAGCAATGCTAATGCTTAAAAATAAATATTATCTATTCGACGAGCCATTCAGTGGTGTTGATTTGGATAGTAATATCATCATCATAGCCGTTAAACGTAAATTGAAAGTGTTATGAAAGACGGTAATCATTACATCGCACAGATATAATACTTTGACAGAAGTGTGTGAAAGTATCGATGTATTGGACAAAGGAAAGATTGCTCAATCTGTTCCATCTGATGATTTTAATCTATTGTAGAGTATGCTTGAAGGTGATACTGTGGATGGATTAATAGATCGGTTAGAGTTATAGTAGGAATTAAAAAGTTAAATTTTTATACAAAAGAGTACACATAGATTTTATCATAAAATCTATGTATACTTTTAAGATAATTTATAAATCTTTTAAACTGCAGTTACACTGTGACGGACATATTCTTAACCGACTCTAAAGCTTGCTCTATATCCCATATCAAATCAGCTTCATTTTCTATTCCAATAGATAGTCTTACGAGATTTTCAGTGATACCTATTTGGATTTTAGCGATAGGATCAACTCCGGCATGAGTCATACTGCAAGGATGCTGTGCAAGACTCTCTGTACCTCCAAGACTTACAGCCAATTTGAATAACTTTAATGCATTGAGAAACTTAAATGCCTCAGCTTCTCCTCCTTTTACTTCGATAGATATCATCGCTCCAGGAGAACTGTATTGCCTTTTGTATATGTCATATGATCTGCTATTGGCTTCCAAAAGGTCTAAATAATGAACTTTGGTAATCAGATCATGATTTTTAAATTTATTGGCAATAGCCTTTGCATTTTGCATCTGTTGATCCATACGAATTTTTAGTGTTTCGAGACTTCTTGTTAGTAACCAACATGTATTAGGGCTTGCCATATTGCCAAGGAAAGTCCTAAGAATTTTTACTCTATTCATATGTTCTTGTTTTCCCAGTACGGCTCCTGCGATAAGGTCACTATGTCCTCCGATATACTTGGTGGCTGAGTAAATGACTAGATGCGCTCCATGTTCCATAGGATGGCACCATATAGGTCCCATATATGTATTGTCTACTGCGAGAATGACCTCTTTTTCTTCAGTCTTATACATATCGCCGATTTCTCTATACATACTAATGTCCATCACTGCATTAGTAGGATTGGCAGGCGTTTCTAGATAGATCATTGCAAGCTTATCCGCTTTGCCCGTAGCTTCTATCATTTCTATAATGTCTTTTTTATTGTGATCAGCTCGGATGCCTACAGACACTACTCCAATACGAGGAAGAAGATGATTTATAAAATGATCGGTACCGCCATATACTGGAGAGCTGTATACTAGAAGATCTCCAGGCTTGAGAAATTCCATTAATACAGTACTTATAGCGGACATACCACTTTCAAATACTGCACAATCATCCGATCGATCCCAAAGGCATAATCTATTTTCCAGTATCTCCAGATTAGGATTATTGATTCTACTATAAATCAATCCTTGCTCTTCATTTTCTCCTTTACTTCTCAATCCATAAGCTACTTCGAAGAATGCTTTACCTTCTTCGGCAGTCTTAAATACAAAAGTAGATGTTTGAAAAATAGGTGGTTTTATGGCTCCCTCCGAGAGTTCTGGTTTGTAGCCGTAGCTCATCATCAAACTTTCCGGTGAATAGTTGTGATTGTTGTCCTTCATAGCCTACTGGGTTTTGATTAAATATTATTAGTCAATTTAGAATTAATTATGTTAATTTTCTGAGTCCAAGTTGATATAAAGACTTTTATTCAATATACATAGAATAAAAAGAATATTTTGCACGATATAAGATATTAATAATCACCATTACAGAAATATATTCGCTATGACTTATAATCTAGATGCTACTGACCGTAGAATCATCAACTTACTAGAGCAAGATGCTAAGATGACTATTAAGGATATTGCAGCTCAGCTTAATATGTCTACTACACCTATTTTTGATAGAATCAAAAGATTGGAAAGGACAGGTTACATCAAAGGTTATACAGCAATCGTAGATAGTAAGATGATGGGTTTTAACTTAATATCTTATTGTACCGTGACACTAGAGACGCATCATAAAGAGCACATCCAACAGTTTGTTAATGATGTACAGCTTCTAAGTGAAGTTATTGAGTGCTATCATATAGCAGGTCTATTTGATTATCTTCTTAAGATTTACGTTGAGGATATGAATGACTACCAACTATTTATTAGTGAAAAGTTGGCTTCTATCAAGAATATTGGAAAAGTACAGAGTTCATTTGTGATGACGGAGATTAAGAATACGTCTACATTACCATTATTGTAATTTTTATCGTTTTAAACTTTTGGTAACGATAAAACGTATTCCTTTTCTTAATTTAATTTTTGGTTTGTTTAAAAAAAAACTATGATCTTGAAATAAGTTAATCACTTTGAAAATTAGTTTTCTTCAACAAGTATTTCAAATACTTCGATACTAATTAGTATTTAAATCAATATAGATAATGATTGATCCAAATGAACTCTGGGTAGGCGATACGCTCCAAGTAATATCCACAGGGATAGTAGGTAAATATGATAGTCATAAAGGGTCCATTGTGATTATAGATTGTAAAGGGAATAAAATCTCTGCCGATAAATCTGATATAAGGATTTATACTCAGCCTAAGCAAGAGGTGAAAATTGCATTTGAAGATGAGGTGGTGCTAAAGTCAAAAATAAAATTCAACGATACTTTAGATCTACATCTCAATATACTAGCTCCGCACATGGAGCATCAGGAACAGTCTCGCATCCTTGATTTCCAGATAGAGAAAGCCAGACAATTTGTCGAAGATGCAATTGAAAATAATCGTTCTCAAATTCTTATAATTCATGGTAAAGGATCAGGAGTGCTCAAATCCGAGACACTAGAGATGCTAAAAGATTTCTATAAAGTGCGATATACATTTGATAAGAATGATGGAGGTGCTACAGAGATATGGCTTGATATATAGTGTTAATTCATTCATATTTTGACGAATTAGTTGGAATCAATTATTCAAAAGCCTTATCTTGTTAAATATATGAGAGGTCTATCACATTTTATATTGTCTGTATTGTTGGCTTCCTTAACTGTTGTGACCCCTTCCGCTCAGATTCCAAAGTTGAGATCTGAGATCGATAAGATCATCAAGTATGAAACGGAGCTAGATATAGATAACAATCCTGGCTTCATCATATCTATAATCGATCAAGATAGTACGTTTCACATATCGTATGGTAATATTTACTCTGATAGCCCTTCATTACCAACTGCGTATGATATATACGAAGTAGGCAGTATTACCAAGTCCTTCACTGCCCTCCTTACGCTTGCATTGGAAGAGCGTGGATATTTCAGCATCAAAGATCCGGTCAATAATTACTTAGACCGTAATCACCAAAATCCAAGACTTGGGAATATTACTATTCATGATCTTCTAGTTCATACTTCTGGTTTTCCAAAGTATCCAGATCTATTTGGCCGCAAGATGAAATATCCACAGAATCCATATAAGAATTATGATAAGGGAGATCTATTGAACTACTACTCTGGATATATTTTAGATGATGAACCTAGAATTAAATATTCACATACTAATTATGCGCTTTTAGAGATAATATTAGAAAAGGCTACTGGGTCAGTGTTACAGCAACTGATGAGAAAATATATCTTTAATCCAATGAAAATGGATAATACATTCATGACTTGGAACAAAGAATCAGATATTGACCTCAGTCCTGGATATGATAAAGCGAGTCGAATAACAGAACCTTGGATGTTTAAAAGCTTTTTGGCATCGGAAGGTGTAAAGTCTACTGCTCAAGACTTATGCTCGTATATCAATTTTCAAGTGAATGATGATATTCAAGGAAGTCTATCCAATGTGATATCTAAAGCACAGGAGATACAAGTACCTAACAGCCTAAATGAATCTATATCGAGCGCTTATGGATGGCAAGTCTTTTCAAGAAACAAAGATGGGTATCCTATCTTTACCTATTCAGGACGTACATCTGGGCATAATGCATTTATTGCTTTTGTCAAGGAAACTAAAACGGCTGTTATTATATTATCAAATAGTGTACTTGGTACTGAAGATCTTGGTCTACAAGTACTCCGCTTGATTAACTACAATTGGAAACGAAAAGTATAATATAACTTAATGTCTAAAAAGAATAAACAACAAGCACTAACTTGGGATGCATTTCAATCTCTAGGAAATCCAGAGAATGCACCTGATTTACCAAAAGAAGAATCTTCAAATGATTCTAGCACCAAAAACAAGCAACGTATCCGTGTATTGCTAGATAAAAAACGCCGTGGAGGCAAATCTGTTACTCTCATAAAAGGGCTAGATGAATCTGAAGAATATATTTCAGAACTAGGGAAAAGACTCAAGAAAATTTGTGGTGTCGGTGGAAGTGCAAAAAACGGAGAAGTCATCGTCCAAGGCGACCATCGAGATAAAGTGATTCAGTATTTGATAGAACAAGGATACACAGACTGCAAGAAGAGCGGAGGATAGTCTTTCTAGAATATAAAGGGAATAAAATTCAATACTCATAAACAGTGAATCATTTTTCCTTATTCTTAAATATCCCTAAATAGAAATAATTTGTGATAATCAGTCAAGATTTGACACACTATTAGTATTGACGCTTTATGTTAGTATGTTCCCAATTATTTCAAAACAACTAGGATAGTTAAGTGGAAATAATCTATTTGCCTTTGAGTTTCACGTTTCATCCCTGTAGGAAGACAATCTTGTGAAATACTTGTAAATAGAATAGAGATAATGCATATAGAGAGTAATAAAAGATTCTTTTCCATCCTGATTTGTCTTTTCATTTTACTCTATGTTGGAGAGAATACAAATATCAAGAAAGCTAAATGCAGCAGTAGGAATATTTTAAAAAGTTGATTTCTGTTTTAGGAATCGTAGGTTTACTTTAATAATTCACTCATCTCACTAGCCAATTCCTTAGCCTTTTGTCCTGCAACTTCAGCAAAGTCTTCGTTATCACCACCGGCATAAATGATTCCTCGGGAGCTGTTGACTAATAGTCCACAATGGTCATTCATACTATGTTTACTTACACCAGATAAACTTCCACCTTGCGCACCTACACCGGGTACTAAAAAGAAATAATCTTCAGCTAGGGCTCTGAGTCCTTTGAAATTTTCTGGATGTGTAGCACCTAATACAAACATTAGATTGTTAGGATTTCCCCACGATTGTGCTTTCTCGATGACATGCTCGTGAAGTGGTTTACCATTAGAAATAAGGTGTTGGAAGTCATCGCTTCCTTTATTAGAAGTAAGACCAAGGAGGATTACCCACTTATCATCAAAATCTAAGAAGGGAGATACTGAATCGATTCCCATATATGGGGCGATCGTAACCGAATCAAAGTTAAAATATGAGAAGAATGTCTCTGCGTACTTCCTAGATGTGTTACCTATATCTCCTCGTTTAGCATCAGCTATAGTAAATATGTTGTCCGGGATATAGTCCATAGTCTTTTCTAGGCTCTCCCACCCTTTTGGACCGAGTGCTTCATAAAAAGCTATATTGGGCTTATAGGCTACACAATGATTTTTGGTAGTATCTATGATTGCTTTATTGAACGCGAATATCGGATCTGGCTCTGAGAGTAAATGCTTAGGTATACGTGACAGGTCTGTATCTAATCCTACACAAAGATAAGATTGCTTTTTCTTGATCTCATTATATAGTCCTAATCTATTCATAGGAAAGGTATATTTATACTACACCGTTGATAGCTGTTACTTTCTTGATTTGTGGAAGCTTCTGCCTAATAGCTTGCTCTACTCCTGCTTTCATAGTCATCGCTGACATTGAGCAAAATTCACAATTACCCATCCACTTCACTTTGAGTTCCATATCGTCTGTGAGTTCTACCACCTCGATATTACCTCCATCCACGATAAGGTGTGGTCTGATTTCATCTAGTGCGGCATTGATTTGATCCATCAATAGTTTATCTATTGTTAATGACATATTGCAAATTTACTAATTTGTTAGTTAGGGCGTCGGTTTAGAAGAAAGTTCTTAAAAAAATTATAACTCAGTAATCTTAATATTTAATCTTGAAACAATAGGACATTAAAAATCATCTTATTTAAGAATGGCAAGATCGACTATCATATTAGTTCACCATCTTTACAACAGTAGTCGCTTCTTTGTTCTTATTACGCTTCTCCACTTGCTTTATTAGATTCTCGGTAGAAGTTACAAAATATTGTCTTGCAGGATGATCTTTCTGAGTTATTATAGGCTTCCCTTGATCTCCACCTTCTCTTACTGCTTGTACTAGAGGGATTTGACCAATGACTTCAGTCATTGCTAATTCAGCTAACTTTTGGCCACCACCATCGCCAAATATCATGTATTTGTTTTCAGGGAGTTCGGCCGGAGTGAACCAAGCCATGTTCTCTATAACACCTAAGATAGGTACTTTCACATTATCCAATTGGAACATATTCATTGCCTTGACTGCATCTATTACTGCTACATCTTGAGGTGTGGTGACCATCACTACTCCTGTCACTGGTATCGTCTGTACTAACGTCAATTGTATATCTCCTGTTCCTGGAGGTAGATCTATCACTAAGAAATCTAGTTCAGGCCATAGACAATCATTGATAAATTGCTTGATGATACCACCTAATCTGGGACCTCTCAATACTACTGCTTGTTCTGGCTCAATGATAAACCCAATGGATATAGTATATATACCGTGAGCCTCTAGAGGTTCTAATTTGTTTTGTCCGTAAAGTAACTTTACTTTAGGGCGTTGACCTTGTAATCCTAACATAGTGGGTATAGACGGTCCATAGAGATCTGCATCTATCAATCCTACTTTGTAACCTTTTTGTGCCAGACCTAATGCCATATTAACACTTACTGTCGACTTACCTACGCCACCTTTACCAGAAGCTACTGCTAATACGTTCTTTATCTGATTAAGCGTATTGGTCTTACCTTTAGTATTGCCTTGCTGCGGTACGATATGTATATTTACATCTGCATTCGGATATTCCGTATTGATTGCTCCAATACATGCAAAGTTGAGTTGCGATTTGATATTTGCATCTAAATTAGGCACATTGATACTGAAATTAACTACCTCACCATTGATACTAAGTCCTTCAACCATTTTCATGGAAACGATGTCTTGTCCAGTTACTGGATCCATTACTGTGCGAAGAATGTCTACTATTTTATTGTTGTCTATCATTACTTATATAGCCTTCAAAAGGCCTTTGTTGATCGATTCGTAAAAATAGGCTTTCGACCTATCTTTTTACCATAACTGTCCTTCTAATTATAGTGTTTGAAACAGTGACGCAGCAGAAGGAATGGAGGTTCATAGATTTATTCCTTCCGAAACATTTAATTCTTTAATTCAAATTGACTTTGATATAGTAACTCTACCTCAGAATCTTCGACTTTATTCTATCTTTACCTAAGCAAAGTTTATTACTATATATGCAGGTCCATAGAGATCCAAACAACTTACCCAAATTTATTAACCCTGTCGTTACGATCGGGTCTTTTGATGGTGTGCATCGTGCTCATCTCAAGATATTAGATCGCGTGCTTAGTCTAGCAGATGAAATTGATGGTGAGAGCATCTTAGTTACCTTCCATCCACATCCGCGTAAGATCATCTTTCCTAAGGACGACACGCTTCAGCTACTCAATACGTTAAAGGAAAAACTATTTATTCTCAAAAGTATAGGTTTAGATCACGTGGTCATAGTACCTTTCTCTGTAGAATTTAGTCAACAAAATCCGCGTGAATATATTGAGAAGTTCTTGATTGATAAATTTAATCCTAGATATATCGTTATTGGTTATGATCATAGATTTGGACTCAATCGCGAAGGGAATATAGAACTACTGAAACAGTATAATGAGCAATTTGGAATCATACAGATTCAACGTCAGGAGTTAGAAGATATTACTATTAGCTCCACTAAGATTCGTAATGCACTTAATGAAGGTCGTATAGATACAGCAAATAGCTACCTTATAAGACCTTACATCATTCAAGGTAAAGTGATACATGGAGATAAAATAGGTAAATCTATTGGTTATCCTACTGCTAATATCAATGTTGATGATAAAGATAAACTTATCCCTAAAGAAGGTATATACGCTTGTTATGTAGTAATTGAAAATGAACGATACCAAGGAATGTTGTATATAGGAAATCGTCCATCTCTAAAGTCAAATGTAAAACCCGAAAAGCGTATAGAAGTCAACATATTCGAATTTAAAGATGAGATTTACGATCAAGATATAAGACTCGAGGTTATTAATTATATACGTGAAGATGAGAAGTTTGACAATATGAGACTTCTCACTGCACAACTTGCCAAAGACGAAAAAGCGGCGAGAACAATATTCGATATTGAGTATGTAGAACCGATAGAATCATCAAATTGTACTGTAGCGATTCTAAACTATAATGGGGAGCATTATTTGGAGTCTTATCTGCCAACTGTCCTCTATAGTAGTACTGCACTGACAAACTATACTGTAATCGACAATGGAAGTACTGATGGATCTTTAGAATACCTTGAAGATTGGCATCCAGAAGTAGAGCTGGTTAGATTAACGAAGAACTATGGCTTTGCAGGTGGATACAATAGGGGGCTCAAACATGTAGATTCAAAATATACAGTAATACTCAATAGTGATGTAATTGTCGAGAAATATTGGCTAGATCCAATATTCGATATGATGAATACAGACAAAGAAATAGGTATAGTACAACCCAAGATACTATCACTTGAAAAGAGAAATGAATTTGAATATGCAGGTGCAGCAGGCGGATGGTTAGACACTCTTGGTTATCCCTTTTGTAGAGGTAGAATATTCAATACTCTGGAAGAAGATAATGGACAATACAATACTACAGAAGAAGTCTTTTGGGCAAGTGGAGCAGCAATGGTAGTAAGGACAAAACTATTCAAAGCCTTAGGTGGATTTGATAAAGATTACTATGCTCACATGGAAGAAATCGATTTCTGTTGGAGAGTAAAAAGAGCAGGATACAAAGTAATGATATGTGCAAATAGTACAGTTTATCATCTTGGTGGTGGTACATTAGATTACGGTAATCCACTTAAGACTTTCCTCAACTTTCGAAACAATCTTAATACACTTTTAAAGAATGAAAGTATTAGTGCCTTGCTGTGGAAATTTCCACTAAGATTAATATTAGATGGAGTCGCGGGGATAAAGTTTTTGGTTTCTGGTAATACTGCGTCAACAGTTTCAATTCTGAAATCTCACTTTTCGGTATATCGAAGTATGGCGCATACATTAAGAAAAAGAGTACTATACAATAGACTTATTAAAGGAAATAGAATTAATCACGAATCAAGATATGGTAGATATAACGGTTCTATATTGATTGCATATTATCTTAAAGGACGCAAGAAATTTAACGAGATTGTATCAAATAAATCATGAACACTCTGACTCAGTCAAGGGTCTATAATATATGAAAAAAGATCACGAAATAGTATTTGAGGATGACCACATTGTTGTAGTCAATAAGTCAGCCGGACTACTTACAATACCTGATAGGTATCAGCATGACAAACGTAATTTGTCAAGTTTAATGATAGAAAGGTATGGTGAGATTTTTGTAGTGCACCGTATCGATAGAGAGACTAGCGGACTTATTATGTTTGCCAAGAATGCAAAGGCGCATAAAGAATTGTCAGAGGCATTCAGTGAGAGGAAGATCCAGAAAACTTATTTAGCTATTGTCCAAGGAACACCTACTCCTCTAGAAGATAGAATTGAAACTTTCTTGGTAAAATCTGAAACTGAAAGAAGTAAGATCATCGTATTCAAAAAAGGTAAATGGTCTATTACGGATTACAAAGTGCTAGAAAGCTACGATCGTAAATATAGTTTAGTCGAAGTAATCATACTCACTGGACGTACACACCAAATTCGTGTACATATGAAGCATATAGGTAATCCTCTATTAGTAGATAGTAAGTATAACAATAAAGAAGAATTTAAACTTTCTGAAATTAAGAAGCGTAAATTTAGATTGGGAAAGGATCAGGAAGAAAGACCATTAATTACGCGTCATACTTTACACTCCGCTAAATTAGGATTTGATCATCCTATCACTGGCGAACATATGGATTTTGATATCCCTCTTCCGAAGGATATGAAAGCAGTAGTAAATCAGATGCGGAAGGTGGTAGGGATTGTGGGGTAGATAAATTGGGCAGTTGCCATTTTATTAATTTAGTTTAAATCTACTCGGCACAGTACAAGTCACTTTGAAGAGACACAAATGCTAAATAGCTTGATTCATGTCGCTTATGAATGTTATAGAAGTGAAATATTGTTTATATTTCTAGCTCTGTACAGCCTCGATTTCCTGTAATACTAAATCACAGATTTCTTATTAAATATTTATGCAGGATAATTTTAAGTATGTTTATTTTTCACGTTTCCTTTCGAAAGGTCGTTATCGCCTCTGATTATCCACTCAATAGTAATAATTAGATTTTGTAAACGATCAATAACGTTTGGTCTCCATTTTTAGCATACTACTGCAATATTTAGTCTACTTGTTTTATCTTTCAAAAAAAAAGTCACGCTCTTACTGATCGTTCCACTGTTCTACCCTATCTCTATATCTATTCTCACTAAATTTCCAATCATTGATATTATAGTTTGATTCTATTACCTCTTGTGCATCTTCGGATATTAAATTTGCAAACAGATCAAACCCAAGTTCGGATTCTAAATCATCGATAGACATGGCATATTCTTGGAGCTTATTCTCACTTTTTTCATTAGGTATAACAAAAGCAATTCCTTTTCTTTTCGGTTTATCTATATCAAGAATCACTTTGTAAAAAGCCGAAGGTACAGTAATCTTCCTCTGTTTTCCAATAGTTTTGAGTCTTGGTCTATTGAGCATAGGACCTGTGACTATATAAATTCGCTTGTCACTATATGCCCAGTCACGAACTTGTTCTTCTAGTTCTTTCCAGATACCATTATTAAGAGCGCTTAACTGAGGACTCATATTACTCATGTAAAATGACTCTTGCATTGCCAATTCATTGAACGCCATATCGCCTGCGGGTACCATATGTCCACGAGTATATCCACTATGGCTATAATCTCTATGGAATGCAGATAGCGTGCTTAAATTATAGTCAGTCTTAAATTCTTTAGCTCTTTTTACATTCTTCACTTTGAGAGATTTACGAGTCAGTTCGTATGCGACCCATTCCGCTTGTTCATGCTTCTCTAAGTATGAAAGTGAGTAATATTTGTGATGTACTATCTCTCCTTTGCTTCCACTCGGCAAAAAATATACTTCCCCAGTCTCTAATGAATTGGGTATATTATATTCATCATATAATCCTTTCTCTTCGACGTATTTCTTGCTATTGATATATAGAATACCAATAATTATTACTATTCCTAAAGTGAAAGAAAAATATCTAGCTAAAGTAGACTTAGCTCCATATCCGGTATTATGATTCTTTCTAAACTTCGCCATTGATCTCTACTAATTTTCTTGCCATCATTAAGTCCTCGTATGTATCAATACCTATTGCTTCATAGCTAGTTTCTTTGGCTAATATATCATATCCATAATCCATCCAACGTAATTGCTCAAGTGATTCATTTTTTTCTAAATCAGATACTGGCAACTCGATTAATTGTAAAAGAGTATCTCTACGAAATCCATATATACCTATATGTTGATAATACTTTGATTTTTCTATCCATTCACTATATGGAATATCTCTATGAGCCGGTATCGCCTGCCTACTGAAGTATAATACTTTGTCTAATTGATCACGAACTACTTTTACCACATTAAAGTCATGTAGTTTGTGTTCATCTGTAATCTCTATACATTGTGTAACTATATCACTAGCAGGATCTACAAACATCTCTACCAAATCTGAAATCTGATCTGGATCTATGAATGGTTCATCACCTTGAATATTAATAATTACTTCGTAGTCAGGATATAGAGTAGCAACCTCTGCTACTCTATCTGTGCCACTTGGATGATCAGCCTTTGTCATTGCACAATCGAGCTTATGTAGCTCGCAGTAATCCATAATTCTTTGATCATCGGTGGCGACAACTACTTTGTCAACGGCATTACACTTTATCACCTGATCATATACCCTATGTATCATAGATTTAGAACCAATCATCTCCAGTGGTTTACCAGGTAATCTTGTAGACGCATATCTTGCTGGTATTACAACTAAGACATTAATGAATTCTGACATTTTTGATTTATTAGTTTGATTGATAGCTACTTTCAATGACTTACTTTTATGGATCATAATTAAATACGTTTTTTAGGAGTATACTTAAAATCCAATGCATGCGTTTTATTAATAAAGAAAGTTTAACATCAATATAAAACATAAAGATAATCTTATAATAGATAGTAGTAAAATCGTTGACTGAATAATAGAATTCAATGTCTTTTAGCAAAATATTGAAATTTGAAAGCTATACAGAAAAAGATATTTATCTTACAATACTATCAATGGTATCCAATTTTCAATTGAATCTAAAATCATAAAAATAATAGCTCAAAAAAGATTTCTTGTATCAACTCCAGTTATAATGATATCCTTATTATCAATTATTTATATATTAAAAAATATTTTAATATATTTGTTGTACAAAACGACTAAACCTTTCGTATTATACGTATATACTCATCTAATTGAGTTTAAGTGAAATAGATCATCAAGACGAGAATAAAAGAAAAAAAGAAGGCCTAATGCAATATAAATTTACCTTCATATTATTATTATGGACGACAATTGGTGCTTACTCGCAACAAATTAGTAACCCATTGTTTGATCAGGGTTCTGAGGTCTTAATAGATCGCTTACCTGAGAATGAATTTTATTATACACACATTTTTCAACAGGGCCAAACTGTTTACAGTTTAGCTAAAACTTTTAAAACTAGTGTAAGTGAAATCTTCGCTATGAATAATTTAACTGCGAAATCGTCAATAAATATTGGTCAGACTGTAAAGGTTCCTTTTTCACTTAATGCTCTTTATACAGAGAATTCATCTTCTGTACTATCTATCAATAAGTTCGTTCCAGTATACTATGTGGCTCAGCCTAAAGAAACGCTCTATCGAATCAGTAAGATATATTTTAGACAAGAGGCATCTACATTCTCCAAACGAAATAAGATCAATGGTACAGCTATATATAAAGGACAGAAGTTACTCATAGGATGGTTGCCAATTGATGATCAAGGTTTAGTCGTACAATTTAACTCAACTATCTTGATAGCTGATGAAGCAAAAAAAGGTGAGATTTTGACAAAGATGATAAATAATAAAAGACCTATTAAAGAAAAATTCACTACTACCATTGTTACTTCAGAATTAATCATGGAGTCAGAAAAAAAAGTAATTGTATCTCATCCTAAACAAACTAAAGAAGTAACTGCAACAGCATCTGAAGAACTGTCTGACTCTCTAGCTATAAAATTAGAATTATCACCAACTACAAAAAAGCGTCATAGTAGAGGTATTGGTATTTGGGAGCGTAATAGTCAGACAATGGAAAAGGCATTTGTACTGCATCATACCGCTAAAAAAGGATCTATAATAGAGTTATATAATCCACAACTGAATCTACGAACTAGAGCAAAAGTGTTGGGAAGAATTCCATTGGAAACATATCCAAGCGATATATCAGTTATAATGTCCAAAAAAGTAGCTAATTCTTTAGGAGCCTTGGATACAAGGTTCATGGTAGAGCTTACTTTTATAGAAGACATCAGGTAATTAGTTGCATTTCGGCACCTAATCTAAATCAAAAATTTCTTCGCAAATGATATGACGAACTTTGATTATCTTATAACGTAGTGAGTAATCCAAGTATCGATAGAATAGTAGCATATCTGGGTTCGTTGACATATAAATATTCTAAATAAATTTAATACAGTGTTACACATAATAAGATTAACAATTTTACTATGAAAATATTCGATGCTATAAAGGCAGAAGATGTTGAGACTTTACAAGCAATGATCGCTGCAAATCCTAACTGTCTTAATGTTACTGATGCTAGAGGATTTACGCCATTAATAATGGCTACCTATAGGGGAGCAATGGGTATCACCAAAGTACTTCTTGCGCAAAATATAGATATCAATGCTAAGGATGGATCAGGAAATACAGCATTAATGGGTGTATGCTTCAAAGGAGCCAAAGAGTATGCGGATATTCTAATACTCGCAGGAGCAAACTTAGATGATATCAATATGAATGGTACAACGGCACTTGCATTTTCAGCTAATTACAATAAGATGGATATGGTAAAATATCTATTGGATAAAGGAGCTAATAAATTAATAAAAGATAAGGAAGGTAAAACTGCTTTGGATCACGCCAAGAGTAAAAGATATGATACTATTATAGCGATGTTAGAGGAATGAATAAATTGAAATTATAGAGATTAGTCCTTAACATAATGAATTAGCCATAACTATAAGACTAAACGCTTTTTGAAGTAGAGCAGTTGATCTAATTAGCTTTTCTTCGGTTAATTTCGTCTCTTATTTTCGCTGCTTTCTCATAATCTTCGTTATTGAGAATATCTTCTAGCATTTTGTTCAGTGCCCCTACAGTATAAGATTCGTATGAATCTGGTTTATTTACTTTAGATATTTTTTCAGTTTTAGAGTCTCCAGATATTTCTTCTTCCTCCTTGTCATCTAATACAACTCCGGCATTTTCCATTATAAATTCATAAGTAAAAATTGGACATCCATATCTTACCGCCATGGCTATAGCATCTGAAGTTCGACTATCTACATCGACTGTTCCTGAAGGGCCTTCACAAACAAGTTGAGCATAGAAAATACCATCTAATAAATTATTGATTACGACCTCTTTGACTTCGATATTGAAACCATCGAATGCATTTTTAAATAGATCATGAGTCAGTGGACGATTAGGTGTCATATTTTCTATTGCCACAGCAATCGCCTGGGCTTCAAAACCACCAATAACAATAGGCAGTCTACGTTTACCTTCAAGTTCACCTAGTACAACGGCATAATTATGCGATTGTGTCACACTATGCGATAATGCTACTATATTGAGTTCTATTTTTTTCATAGAGGGCTATGTGATCACTTAAAATCCAATTAATATTAAAGCTCTAATATTTAGATTACAAAGTAAATGCAAAATCTCGTAATTAGCTATTTAGCTTAAATTTTTTCAATGCCTCTGTAAGCTTTGGCACAACTTCGAAGAGATCTCCAACCACTCCATAGTCTGCTGCTTTGAAGAATGGTGCTTCTGAATCTTTATTAATTACTAATATTACTTTAGAACTATTGACGCCTGCAAGGTGCTGAATCGCACCTGAGATTCCAGCGGCAATATATAGGTTAGGTTTGATGGCTACACCAGTTTGTCCCACGTGCTCATGGTGAGGTCTCCATCCGATATCAGCTACAGGCCGAGAGCAAGCTGTTGTCGCTCCTAGTACTTGTGCTAATTCTTCTATGATACCCCAGTTTTCTGGTCCTTTCATACCACGACCTGCTGATACTACAACCTCAGCCTCTGGTAACGGTACTATACCGTCTAGTGTCTTCTGCTCTCTAATAACTATTTTAGACTTTGGCACATCAATAGATACCGAAACTGTATCTACATCACCACCTTCTGCAGTGAATTGTAATGAGTTACCCATTAAGGAAAGTACAGTCACATCAGATGTTACTTTATTGTATACCGTCGCTTTACCAGAGAATACGCCTTTGCTGAATATATTATCGTCAGATGGTAAAGCATTTACACTACTTACTACTCCAGCATCTAACCTTACACCAACTCTTCCAATGATGGATTTTCCTGTGCTAGTTGCAGCAATAACCACGTGAGTTGCACCAATAGCTGTCGCTTGACTAGATATTGCTGCAGCATACTGCTGACTATCTACCTTGTCAAAAACTCCATTAGCATCATGTAACACTTTTGTGGCACCAAACTGGCCTAATTGAGATGGGTTTACACTAGTACCCAGTACGAGAGCTACGCATTCGCTACCCTTTTGTGCCGCTAACTTAGATGCGTAATAAACTGCCTCTTGAGCTGTCTTTTTGAATTTTCCTTTTGTTGATTCGGCTAAAACTAAAACTGCCATGATATATCTATATTTTTATCTTTCTATAATGAAGGTGATGATTAAAGTAACAAAACGATTATATCGCCTTAGCTTCTTCGTGCAGAAGTCTTACTAGTTCTTCCATATTATCAGGATCTACAAGTTTCACTCCTGTCTTAGCATCTGGAAGCACATATTTCACGGCCTCTAAATGAGCATTAGCTTCTACCACTGGTATTAAGTTGAGAGGTTTACGCTTTGACATCATAATACCTTTCATATTAGGTATACGCTGCTCTGCTAATCCTTTAGCCGCTGATATAACGCATGGCCCAGTGACCGCCGCTACTTCTACTCCACCTTCTATCTCTCTAGTGATTACAGCAATATCGCCTTCCATTTCAAGATGAGATGCAAAAGATACGTATGGAAGATCTAGAATCTCAGCTACCATTGCTCCTACCTCTGATCCATTATAATCGATTGTCTCTTTTCCAGTAAATATCATATCATAACCTGCACTTTCTGCATGAGCAGCAATTTGCTTTGCCACGAAAAATGCTGATCCCACTTCCTCTGTATCTACTCTCACTGCATCATCAGCTCCTATAGAGAGGGCTTTCCGAATAATGATGTCGCTAGATGCTCCACCGACATTAATCACAGTCACAGTCCCTCCATATTTCTCCTTGAGCTCTATAGCTCTGACTAATGCGTACCACTCATCGAATGGGTTGAGGATATACTGTACTCCTTCCGTATTGAAGTTTGTATCATTATCCGTAAAACTAATTTTTGCAGTCGTCTCAGGTGTTCTGCTTATACATACTAACAACTTCATATTATATATTTAATCTATTATCTTAGTTCTGTGCGCAAATATAAGTTGATTGACCAGTAATATTGCTATTCAAATGTCATATTCACAAATTATCCGTTCTTATAATATTTAATAAATATACACCATTTCTTAAAACTTAACTCAGAGTTAAATTTTAAGAAAATAATAGTATTTAGTTACTTGTAAAAGAAGCTATCGTTAAAAAAAAAATTAAAAAGGGTAGCAGACTACTATGATGAAAGTGATAAAGTGATATTTGTTGAATAATTGATGAATAATTGATGAATAATACTTAAAATGATAAAAAAGAGAAATACATTTTTGTTTGTCACAAACATGAGAAAAAAAAATAAAGAATATTTTATAATTTCAACTTAATAAAAATTTAAAGAAATGAAAAAACTACTTGTAATATTGTTAGTTATATTAAGAGCTAACTTAATATCTGCGCAGAATGATAACCAGAGTAACAACAACTCAGATCAGGAGACATTTAATAGAAAAGGTAGAGTACTGATAGAAACAGGATATAATTTGATCGGAGGAATACCAATTGGTGGCGGTACAGGTCTTACTAGCATAGGAGATAAAGGTGAATCATTTTCAGGATTTGGATTTAATGGAGGTTACTTTTTAAGTCAAAATTTCGCAATAAAACTTGGTTACACTAACCTAGGAGATAGAGATGATAGAATATCTTCTTTGGCTTTAGGAGCGAAGTATTACATAGTAGGAAAGGTGCCTATTGAATTTAGCTTAGGAGCATTGACAACGGGTAATGGCGATTCGGAAAGTATAGAATACAGTACAATATCAGTCGGGTATGGAATTAGATTAGCAGATAATATCAATTTAGAACCGACGTTAGGCATATTTGCTGGAGATGAAGATGGCAGCGGTACATTCACGCTAAATTTTTCAATGTTCTTATAGAAACTTTTTAATAGAGTGAGAGGCTATTTATTAGTCATGAAATAGCCTCTCGATTTTAGATGTTTAGCAATAATATTACTCTAGATTTGCAACATAAACTAACACTTCCTATATGACCGCTACTTCTCAAAGACTCGAATACCTTAAATCAATATTAGCTGAAGATTCTGATGATAGCTTTGTAAAATATGCAATTGCTAAAGAGTATGAGAAATTAAATAATCTGAAAACTGCTATTGAAAAATTTGAGTTGCTTAGAAAAGAAGATTCCGAATATGTTGGTCTGTACTACCATCTAGCCCATATTTATACCGAGATAGATGAAATTGAAAAAGCCTTAGAAATTTATGATGCTGGAATAAAGGTTGCAAAAGCACAAAATGATCTTCATGCCTTATCCGAATTGATGAATGCAAGAGTTAATGCTGAGATTTAATAGTCGGCTGAGTATAATAGATTGGTAGATGATATAGAAAGTAGAGTTTTTACGTTCATTTTTATTTAAATATTCAGTTCATTTTCTTGATCATTCTGTCAAACTATTTTTGTCGTTGGTTGATCTTATGCCAAAAATATATATAGTTTGAATGGTATAAACGGCACTATATGTATAATCGAATATGAATCATACAGAAGGATAAATAATAACCTACTTAATAAAACTATTGATATAAGTCATAGATAAAAAATTTCTACAAATTCTATTCCCATTGATGAAATTATTCACGAAAGTTAGAATGCATAATGATGGCATATTTTATAAAAGTGCAATTGAATTCTTTGAAAAATACAATATACCTTCAAATACTCTAACCGACGGTCCTATCAAATAGATATCTACGAAGGCATCTTCATGTTTTTTACATCTTACAGATAGTTGCCCACCTTTAGTACTGATCTTTACTTCGTATTGACCATTGGGTTGATTGGTGTCCAATAGACTTGAGATCGCAACGGCTACGGTTCCTGTACCACATGAAAATGTCTCAGCTTCTACTCCTCTTTCGTAAGTTTGCATACTTACAAGATTCTTTTTAATCTCTGCGATATTTACGTTGATCCCTTCAGAATTGTAAGTACTGTTGTATCTAATGGTTTTTCCTTCTTGATCGATGTCGATCTCTTGTAGATTATCGAATCTTACATAGTGCGGCGATCCTGTATTCATGACATAGGCTTTACCATCTCTAGATACACTCGGAACTGAAATCATGGAGAGATAGACTTTTTCTTCATCTATGATAGCACGATGGAGACCATCTACAGCCATAAACTGCATACTTCGCCCCGCAATCCACTCTTGATCATAAGCGAATTGGCTTATACATCTACCACCATTGCCGCACATAGAACTTTCGTTGCCATCTGAATTGTAGTATTTCATATAGAAATCAGACTTTTTATCCTCTTGGAGTAATATCAACCCATCTGCCCCTACACTAAATTTTCGGCTACACCATGTAGCAATCATATCTTGAGTAAGTAACTTCTCTATACTTTTATCACGATCCTCTATCATAATGAAGTCGTTTGCAGTACCATGATATTTATAAAATTTAATATTATTCATAAGTGCCATTTGTTAAACTATTCTAATGTCTTCGAGTTATTGCAAATATATATAAATAGCGACTAGCTATATTTTTTTGGCCTTCGGATTATTTTATTGTGAAATTATTGATATAGTACCACTATTTGTCAAGACTTTACACATTAAATATCATAATAATGTTTATTTTTACTATGTGACAAATCTTTTTAGAAGATTGATTCTCCATTTTATAAATACTTTACCATTGCATTGGTATACTGATAATGTCTGTAATATGATACATTAATATGAATACACGCAAATTACTTCTTTGGGTCATATCTACTTCTTTAATTACTTCTGCTTTTACAGTAGGTACTTATCATATACTAATACAACCAGAGCAAATTATTTATGAAACACAATTTACTAAAGCTACTCAAGTTGCGGAACGCGAGATCAATTTATCTCCTAGATTTCAGCATTTATACGCATCTGCAACACCTACTAACTTTGTATCAGCAGCTAAGAATAGTAAAGAAGCAGTAGTATTTATTAGATCTTTAACTAAACTAGAAGGGGGAAATATCCTCAACAGAGACCTCAATAGTTCTACAGGATCAGGGGTGATAATATCTAGAGACGGATACATAGTTACTAACCACCACGTAATAAAAGATGCAGACATTGTAGAGATAACTCTCAACAATAAAAAAGAATTTATTGCTCAGGTAATCGGTTATGATAAACAGACGGATATGGCGGTCTTAAAGATAGAAGTAGATCAGTTGCCATATTTGTTATTTGGAAATAGTGATTCCCTACAAGTCGGAGAATGGGTAATTGCCATAGGTAATCCATTTCGCTTGCAAAGTACTGTCACAGCCGGAATCGTAAGTGCCAAAGGACGAAATATAGATGTATTTGAAGATAGATCAGGAATTGAGTCATTTATACAGACGGATGCAGCTATAAATCTAGGAAATAGTGGCGGAGCACTTATCAATACAAGAGGGGAACTCATAGGAATCAATACGGCTATCATGACGTTGAGTGGAAGGTACGAAGGGTTCTCATTTGCGGTGCCTTCGAATCTTGCTCGTAAAGTAGTGTCTGATCTAATGGAATATGGAGTAGTTCAAAGAGGCTGGATGGGGATAGAAATTACAAGTGTAACCAACCAAATGGCCGAGGAGCGTGGACTACCCTCTGTAGATGGAGTATTTATCACATTAGTCAATAAAGGAAGTGCTGCTTATGATGCCGGCCTTTTAGGTGGAGATATCATACTCAGTGTAGACAATGTGAACACTAATACACTATCACAATTTATGGAACAGATAGGACGACATAGACCTGGTGATATAATTACCGTATCCTATATACGCAAAGGTTTTATTAATACCGTTAAAGTTACTTTGAAAAATTCATTAAACAGTACAGACTTTGTTGCTGTAAGAAAAGATAAAGTATTACTTGATTTAGGATTTGAATTGAGAGATCTGTCGTCTTCAGAGTTATCAAAAAATATAACTGATGGTGTCATGGTGGTAAGTGTTTATCAAAATAGTACAGTAGGAAAGGCTAACATTCAACCTGGATATGTCATCACCCATATCAATAACATTAAAATAACTGATACACGAAAATTAGTAGAGTATCTCTCTAATCACTCAGGAGAAATAATTCTTGAAGGTTACTATAAAAATTATCCGGGATTATTTCCTTATATGTTTAGAAAGGGTAATTAAAGCCAAGAAATTTTATTTTGGATGGACATGAGATACTAAAAACTATAATTCTAAAGAGTAAAAAAAAATGTTATTTAGACAATACTTTAAATAATAAAATTAAGATGAATTCGATCTCTAAATCCTATTACTCTTATTATTGTATTTTTAATAATTATAAGCATCCACAAGAATATTTGTAACCCACCTCTCACTCTCTTTTGTATTATAATTTGCCCAATGTTGGTTCAATTCCATATTGCTTTCTATTTCTTTATAAAAATTTCGAATTGGGCTTTTACGTTTCAAAGAGTTGGACAGTTCTTTTCGAACAGATTTATCAACAACCTGATCTAGAAAATCTTTCATAATCATAAGTTGAATTTTCTCACTAAGCTTATTCAATTTTACAAACTTCTCTATTTTTTTTTCTATCTCAATTTGAGTTTGTTTTTGAGCAGTAATCTCCTCCACATCTTCAATCGAATTATCAATAGTTATGATTTTTGAAGTATACCTATTTATATAGCAAGTATTACCTTTAGCTATTTCTCTAACTATTTCTCTGATTGCTGATTGCTGGACTGTTGATATAAATCTATTCATACTATTTATTAAAACTGTTTTATTGACTACCCCTGCAGCTATCAGCTAAAATAAAAAAAGATTGTCTTTCGATTAACATTCCTTTTTTTTAATTCTGATAGCCATTTTCTTTATATTATTATTAATGATTTCAGATAGTAAATTACATCTTCATTTCCCTAAATTTAATACCTAATTTATTCTGCGCATCTATAACTTTTGACATTTCCCCAGGAATTATTAAGGCTATCGAGTGTCCAGTTTTACCTGCTCTTGCTGTTCTACCACTTCTATGTGTATAGTAATTTATAAAATTTGGCAATTGATGATGTAACACAAAAGTGAGGTTGCTCACATCGATACCTCTCGCTGCAACATCTGTAGATACCAAAAATTGAAGCTTCTCATTTTTGAAAGCACGCATTACTTTATCACGTTCTTTTTGTTGCATATCACCTTCTAATGCATCCACAGAAAAACCTTTAGCTTGCAACAGTTTCGATAACTCTCTTGCTCCTGCTTTAGTTTTACAAAATATAATACCTCTCTCCTTCTGTCTTTGCTTTAGTATCTTTTCAATTAGATATAGCTTATCTTCTATCTGGGTATGTATATAATGATGCGAGATGTTTTTATTGACTTGTGCATTTTTATTGACTTCTACTCGTACGACATCAATAGACATGTAGTTGTTTACGATCTTTTTCACATCATCTGGCATAGTAGCAGAAAACAGCCAAATATTTCTCTTATCCGTATTGTATTTTAGGATTTTACTTATGTCCTCTTCAAAACCCATACTTAGCATTTCATCTGCTTCATCAAGTACTAATGTTTTTACATTACGAATATCTACGGCTACACGCTCTAATAGATCGATTAGACGTCCAGGTGTAGCAACTATAATATGAGTTGGTCTTCTTAATGATTTTATTTGCTTTTCTATCTTCTCTCCTCCGTATACTCCTTCAACAAAAATCTTCTCATCTATGTACTTAGTAAATTTAAAGAGCTGCTTTTTGATCTGTTGTACCAACTCACGTGTTGGAGCGATGATCAGGCCTTGCACTTCTGATTTAGTAGGGTTGATTGAATTTAACATAGGTAACCCAAATGCCGCTGTTTTACCAGTGCCCGTCTGCGCCAAGCCTATTAAATCCGTCTTTGTTCCAAATAGTAGAGGTATTACTTCTTCCTGAATTTCAGTTGGATTTATAATATTGAGTTCTTCCAGGCTTTTTATATAGCCTTTTCTGAGTCCTAGTTCTGAGAATGATTTCATAGTCGTATATTCTGTTGTAAAGGTAGTTTGCCAATTCGATTACCCATACATATTGCTATTTAAAGTGATAATTAGTGGAATGGAAACGAAATGACTAATCTGTTATGAGATACTAAATTGAAGAATTATGATCTAATTGAGTCCTTCTTACCATTATTATTGGAATTAAATATGCAGAAATAATCAATTTTAAAGATGTTACTTCTTCAAACATTTTCCTCTAGGTTCATTCCCTTCATAAAGTACTATATCAGAATGTAGAAACTTTGCGGCATCTGCTGAATCCTGTACTTTAGTAGCACTGCGATCTAACATTTCAGTTTCAAACTCTGTTAATATACTTTTTCTCACTCCTCTTTCTCTCCATTTAGAATAAGCTTGACATCCTTTTGCAATACCTCTCGCCAATGATAGAGCATCTAATAATGCTTGGTTGGCTCCTTGCCCTTTGAATGGACTCATAGGATGTGCTGCATCTCCTATTAAGGTAATCTGTTTACCTTTCTCCATCAATTCTGTAGTGAGTAATGCTCGATCATATACTGGATAGCCAGAAATCAGAGTTTCTTGTGTGGCTTCTATAATCTGAGGAATCGGATCGTGCCACTGAGTTCTTTTGCAAGCTTCTTCTTTGATTGCCAGAGGACCTTGTGCACTCAAATGTTTAGCCTCATCTTCAGACAGAGGAAAGCTCAATTGCCACATTATTGTATTTGAATCAAAAGGCATCATATAAATCCTCTCATTGCCGTTGACAGTTTGAAATACTGTAGCAGAGTCCAGTAAAGGACTTTCAAGTTCACCCAGAGCAGAAAGTGGGCAAATACCTAATATAACAATACAATCTAGGTAACGTAAAGGAGTGATATCATCACCAACCAACAATCTTCTCATCGTACTACGAATACCATCGGCTCCAACTACAAGATCTGCCCTGGCGATTTTCACAGCTCCATCTACTTCAAAAGTAAGATCAACACCTCCACCATCACATTCTTTATAATCTATTAAATGATGACCCCAATGCACCGCTTCATGGCCGCCGAGTTGCTCAAGAAGTGACAATCGTAGCGACTGACGAGAGATATGTATATTGGTACGCTTAGGAGTTTTCTTTGTATCGGATTGGCTCCACTGTCTCATGCCCCATTCACCGATTACTTTTCCTTCTGTAGTATGTACTATATGTTTTGTTGATATCACGCCTTCCTTAAGCGAAAGGATACCCAATGCCTCTATTGCCTTACTCGCCTGCTGCAATGTGAGTCCATAGCCTTGAGATCTTGCATCGAAGTTACTATCTCGTTCATATAGGGTAAAAGGGATGCCACGGTGCAAACAAGCTACTCCCAACGCAACTCCTCCAATTCCTCCGCCTATAATTACTACATTTGGATAATTTTCTGTATCTGTTTTTGGAGGACTTGTTGAAGGAAGTAAACCTGTCCCTTTGCAAGTCTCACATTTAACTAAACTTCTCTTTGGTCGAACTAGTGGCGAAGCTCCGGTATTAGATTTTTCAAACTGCTCCAATGATTTTTGGAATGCAAGTTTTACTTTTTTGCGAAGCTTACGACTTTTTTTACCACGACCTTGGCAATCAATACAAGTAGTCCAAAAAGCATTGTCTTTTTTCAATTCGTCTGATTCTATCACTTGTACTTTGTTTCACTACTAAGAATACTTTACAAAATGCATATTACAAGCAGTACGAATATTGTACAATTAGTCAATTCATATATTAATTTATTCATCAATACTACCTTATACCTCTGCTAACTGCTTAAACTTTCCTTTACTCTTTCTAATTTTAACAGCTACCACTTTATACTCTGGACACATGGCTTCACTATCATGTACATCTCCAGTAATATTATTGATCATTATCTCTGGAAAGTGGAAAGTGGTACTAACTACACCAGATTTCACTTGATTAGTAATCTTAGCTTTGACATCTACCTTTCCTCTTGGACTTTCTAGACATACATAATCACCTTCAGAAATAAAATGCTTTGTTGCATCCTCAGGATTGATCATCAAATAGTCATCCTTCAATATTTCTACATTATCAGTTCTTCGTGTCATCGCTCCACAATTATAATGCTCTAGTTCTCTATTGGTAGTTAGAATATAGGGATAGTCTTTGGCATGAGATACCAATTCTTCTGTCTCTCTCCAATTATTGAAAATAAATTGACCTTTGCCTATTTTGAATTCCGTTTGATGTAGTATTTGTGTATCTGTTCCATCCAGAGCTACTGGCCATTGTAAGCCATTATTACCTAGTCTATCCCAAGTGATCCCAGCGAAAAATGGAACAATTTGATTGATTTCATCTAACATTGTAGCCGCTTCATAATCAGGTTGCGCATATCCCATTCTATTCATTATATCTACGAGGATCTGTCCATCTACTTTGGCACCTTCAATTGGCTCTACTACTTGACGTACTGCCTGTACTCTTCGCTCACCATTGGTAAATGTTCCACTTTTTTCTAAAAAAGATGCGCCGGGTAAAATGATATCAGCTTGTAGGGCTGTTTCTGTCATAAATAACTCCTGGACTATTACTAAATCTGTATTATTGAGTGCATTAATCACTTTCTGTGTATTTGGATCAGTCTGTACTACATCTTCACCTATGATCCAAATAGCTTTTAATTTACCTTCTAGTGCAGCATCAAACATTTCTGGAATCTTGTAGCCAATATGGCTCGGTACATCGACTCCATAGAATGTATTATATCGTGCATTTACCTCAGGGTTAGTGATATCCATATAGCCTGCACCTTGATGCGGTTGCACACCCATATCTGCACTCCCTTGCACATTGTTTTGACCTCTCAGAGGATTTACTCCTACACCTCTCCTACCTATATTCCCAGTCATTAAAGCTAGGTCAGCAATTTGCATTACAGTAAATGTTCCTTGGCTATGTTCGGTAACTCCAAGTCCATGAAACGACATAGCATTGGGTGCTGAAGCATAAGCAATAGCCGCTTGTCTAATCTCCTCTCTATCTACCCCGCTTATTTTTTCTAGTTTATTTAAATCAATATTAAATAATTCCTTTTTATAATCTTCAAAGCCCTCTGTTCTATTGTCAATAAAGTTATCATCCGCTAAACCTTCCTTAATAATATAGTACATCATCATATTCAGTACTGCAACATTTGTTCCTG
>Ga0228625_1000075_pt1 | contig 67419 bp, 59 predicted proteins | sample 30DmetaG_FD_190482 | JGI IMG/M metagenome (GOLD analysis project Ga0228625, IMG submission 190482) | Seawater microbial communities from Monterey Bay, California, United States - 30D | ecosystem: Environmental > Aquatic > Marine > Coastal | place: USA: California | collected 2016-10-05
TGCCATTGATCTAGTGTACCACGAAGGTGAGAACGGCGAGACCTATAACATTGGTGGGTTTAATGAATGGACCAATCTTGACTTAATCAAGGTGCTGTGCGCGCAGATGGACGAGAAATTGGGCCGTGAAAAAGGAAGCAGTGAAAAGCTCATTACCTACGTGAAAGACCGTCCGGGTCACGACCGCAGGTATGCCATTGATGCGACCAAGATCAACAAGGAGTTGGGCTGGGCGCCAAGCGTAACTTTTGAAGAAGGGCTGGCCATCACCATTGATTGGTATTTGAGCAATGCCGAGTGGCTGAAAAATGTAACCTCCGGAACCTATCAGGAATATTACGACAACATGTACGCAAAACGTTAGTTTATGATTGGTGTCGTTCTAAAAAGCACTGGAAGTTGGTACGTAGTGCGCGAAAACACTACAGGACAGCTGTACGAATGCCGAATCAAAGGCAAGCTTCGCATCGCCGGAATTAAAAGCACTAATCCACTCGCTGTGGGTGATCAGGTACGCTTTGAAGAGGAAGAGACGGCACCAGAATTGGGCGTTATCAGTGGAATAGAAACGCGTAAAAATTACATCATTCGTAAGAGTGTTAATCTCAGTAAACGGGTCCATATCATTGCTGCAAATATGGACCAGGCACTTTTAGTGACTACCCTTGCGCAGCCTGCCACCTCGACTGGTTTTATGGACCGATTTCTTGCCACAGCAGAGGCCTATAACATTCCTGCAATCATCGTATTCAACAAATGTGATGTCTACACTGAAGCGCTTCAAGGAGAATTAGAATATAGAAAAGCCGTGTACCAATCCATCGGTTACCGTTGTATGGAAACTTCTGCAACCGAAGGTCTAGGACTGGATGAACTAAAGGCGCTGCTACAAAATAAAACCACGCTACTTAGCGGACACAGTGGAGTTGGAAAGAGCACTTTAATCAATGCTGTAGAACCAAAACTTCAACTTCGAACAGCCGCGGTTAGTACCAGCCATAATAAAGGTCAACACACCACTACCTATGCTGAAATGCACGCGCTCGGATTTGGAGGGGATATCATTGATACGCCAGGAATTAAGGGCTTCGGATTGGTAAATATGGAAAAAGAAGAAATTAGTCACTTCTTTCCTGAAATTTTCGCATTAAGTACAACCTGTCGCTTTCACAACTGCTTGCATGTCAATGAACCCGAGTGTGCGGTGAAAAAAGCATTAAATGAAAATCGTATTGCACCTACGCGCTACGAAAGCTATATTAACCAATTAAACGATCACGATGAAACTACCCATTATCGCAGCACTGAGTATTAGTGTACTGACTCTTTCTTCCTGTGGCGGGGCTAAACCCACTAGCACTGAGGCCATAGTAGAAGTTGCCCCAGAGAAGCCTCGCAACACTGCACTGGAATGGTCAGCTGCAAATTCTGATGCACGCTACATACACCGCCAACTTTTTGACCTAGCAACGCAGCGGCTTGCATCCACTATAAATAATGGAAGACTTAACCAAGCCGTATTCATCGATGCTTCCTTTCTATTATTACCCCAAGATGCAACGTTTCGTTTTTTCAGCGAGATGCGTAGTCCTAAAGATGGCTTCCGACCACAGGAGTTATTTGAATTCGCCAGATTTGAATTTGACCCAATAGCTATGGAATTTATTCGTTTCTGCTTCGAAAACGGTGTTGAAATTATACTTACATCTACAGAGATGGATAGTCGCGCAATCATTGAAGAGTTAATGAAAAAGAATTATACCATTCAAGGTTCAAACATAGAAGGAGAGCCACGCTACGGTCGCTATTCAAACAACATTACGTTAAATGAATACGCGCAACAAGGCCGTCTTGCACTATTACTAACCACAAGCCTTGGTGAAGCCACTGCGCTTACGGGTATGGGTAATCCAAAGAGTGTAGAGGTCGATGAAATGTACAAACGATTCGGCTCAAAAGTGATTCTCTTCCCTAACCCTACCTTTAATCGCAAATAATCCATGCGTGCCCTAGTGCAACGTGTCACAAAAGCAAACGTCACCGTAAATGGCAAGGTGCAAAATGCAATAGGTAGAGGACTACTCGTATTTCTTGGTGTAGAACCTGAGGATACGGAAGAAGATGCAAAATGGCTCAGTAGTAAGATCGCTAAAATGCGACTTTTCCCAGATTCTGAAGGCGTGATGAACGACAGCATTATGGATGCACAAGGGGAATTCCTAGTTATAAGCCAATTCACACTTCACGCCAGCACAAAAAAAGGAAACCGTCCTAGCTATTATAAAGCGGCTCGACCCTCCCATGCAGAACCCATGTACGAACAATTCATGGAGCAACTTTGGATGGACAGTGGGTTGGTCGTTAAATCCGGTACCTTTGGTGCAGATATGAAAGTGGAATTAATCAATGATGGCCCCATTACCATTTGGATGGATTCAAAAAATAAAGAATAGTATGGCACTAGAACCTTTAAAAGTCCCAAGTGATTTGCCTTTAGGTGAACTTCAAAAAGAAGTACACGATTGGATTTCCAAACACGGTGTGCGCTATTTTAATGAGCTCACTAACATGGCTCAGCTTACGGAAGAAGTCGGTGAAGTGGCAAGAATCATTGCTCGACGTTATGGAGAGCAGAGCGAGAAGGAAAGTGACAAAGCTAAAGACCTAGGAGAAGAATTAAGCGATGTTCTTTTTGTAGTGCTCTGTTTAGCCAACCAAACAGGCACCGATTTACAAGCGGCCTTCGATAAAAAAATGAATGTAAAGCGAGAAAGAGACCACGACAGACATCACAACAATGAAAAGTTGAAATAAAAAAGCCGCCCCTCGGGCGGCTTTTTTTATGCCTTGAAAAAATTTTTAGCGAAATCTAAATTCCAGTCCCGTGCTCACCCAGCGACCGGGCTGAATAACATTTCCGCGATCGTAATACGCTGCGTCTAATGCGTTATTAATGTTCACGAAAGCCTGGAACGGGAATTGTCGTTTAAATATTCCACCTGCAGGCGCGTAGTACAATTTAAAATCTAATAAGGCAAAGGGATCATAATTTACCTCTTCTCCCCCAACACTCCTATAAGTACCTACACGATCTTGTAGGGTAATACTGTAATTCAAGAAAAAGCCAAGACCTAAGCGCTGTGTAGCACGCGCATTAATTTTTGCTTGTAAATAGTCGAGCGCATAGAGACTCGAGAAATCTACTTCGGGCGTAACACCGCGCATAAAAGCAGCTTGAACGACAGCATTACGCAAAAGCGCTTTTCGCTTCGTTGCATTGTACTGCATTCCACCCTCGATACCTGTCAAGGCCAGTGAAGTAATGTTTGAGGCATAGGCGATAGGATCCCCTGCATACGATACCCAATCAATAAGGTCTTTCGAACGTCTATGAAACAATGCCGCAGAAGAGTAGACCTGTCCAGATTTTTGCTTGTAGCCCCATTCATAGTTCCAAGCCGACTCCGGACTTAAATCTAATGAACCTTGCGCACCTCCACGATTGTAATACAAATCAGTATAAGTAGGATAGCGCATGGACCGGTTCGCCGTCGCATATAATGACGCGTCTTTAGTCAGACGGTACAATACGTCCAATGAAGGAGCGAAGAAATTTGAATCATCGCTAAACGCAGGTCCGATATGGTGGTTCAGCATAGCACCTGCAGTCACCTGAAAACGCTCCCGGGTGTATTTGTGCTCTACGAAAAATGAAAAGTCCGTAGTAGAAGCGCCTTTATCCATAGTGTAACCGTCCCATCCCGGTACTAGGTAGACATCCCCAAAATCTCCGCCTAGCACATTAGAATAAATCTCATCATAACGCAGGTTATACCCTAAACTACTTTGGTGCGCCACACTCCAGCGGTGTGTTGCGACAATATTCTGATTAAAAACTAATGTTTGATGAAAGTTGGGGCCGCTGTACCAAGAAGCCGCAGTATCACCATCTGCCGAACGGTAATAACGACCGGATGAAAGCTTGTCGTAGGCAACGTTACTCGCATCGAACCCACCTAAACCTGCAGTTTCACGATACAGTTCGAATCGGTCGGTACCGGTAACGAGATTCATGTTAAACCTGAAATCCGTATTCAATCCTATTGACTCGTCTAATTTCAATCCAAAAATGCGCGTCGAAGTCGCTTCAAATTGGTCCGGAAAAGTCGTAGAATAGTAATTCTGTGCACCAAAGGCTTTCTGGTTCTCCGCATAAAAGATGGAGATATGCCCTTTTTCCTTACCCAGTTTAAACTCGCGTTCAAGATTGACAAAAAGCTTACTGCTTTCAAAATCTGTATTGGGAATATATCCTGCCGTTTTTTGCGACTGCTGGCCTAGCTGAACACCCCATTTTCCTATTTTTTTACCGAGGTAAAAACTGGAATTCAATAAACCGTGTTCACCGGTGGTCAAAGCATAACCTGCATTGAATTTCATGGGGGCCGATTTCAAAACAATATTTACCACGCCTGTCATCGCTCCAATTCCATGCGCATTTGTCGCTCCACCTTGAATCACCTCGATTCGATCGATCATCTGCAACGGAACGGGCAGGTTCATATTGTGATGCCCCGTCTGTGGGTTATTCATACGAACCCCATTGACCAATACCAGCGTTTGATCAAATGTACCCCCACGAACACCCAGGTCTCCTTGCACATCTAGTGGACCGCGTTGACGCATGTCGACACTACCCAAATAGTCTAATAATTCATTGATATTGCTTACTGGCAGCTCTTGAATTTGCTTCGCCGTGAGTACCGTGATCTGACGGGTTGCAGCGGCATAGTTAGTCTTCGCGAGAGAAGAACTCACCTCAACCTCATTTAATTCAATTGATTTATCCTGTCTCTTCACGACACCGCGAAAACCTTTACGTTGTCCAAACTCTTGAGCTGCGCTGCCAAAACCTATAAGCAGGCATCCTAATGTAAGTATGTATTTCATTTTTTGTGTGTTGGATTACGAAGATATATCCTAGGCGTAGCCTCACTACTTAGATTCAAAAAAAATCCCCACAACTCGTAAAATTGCGGGGATTAATATAAAGATGATCTAACGTTTAACTCGCTAGAACTGAGATCATATTATTCTTACACTCAATAACACCGCCGCTTACCTCTACGGTACACAGTTTGTCGTCAGAAGTGTCCAGAATGACCTGAGCGCTCAAATGATCCAGGGTTCTTGTATCATCAGCTACTCGAATGCTTACTGTGCCTGCAGTAAGCGACGAGATGATGGGTGCGTGATCTTTCAGAATTTGGAACAAACCGTCCTTTCCTGGAAGCTTCACTGAACTCACCTGGCCTTTAAACAATACCTCTTCAGGTGTAATGACTTCTAAATACATCATTCAATCAATTAAGCCTCAGCTAACATTTTCTCACCAGCTTCCATCACTTCTTCGATGGTACCTTTCAAGTTGAAAGCAGCTTCTGGATATTGATCCAATTCGCCGTCAAGAATCATGTTAAAGCCTTTGATGGTGTCCTTAATATCTACCAATACACCTTGCAAACCAGTAAACTGCTCTGCTACGTGGAATGGCTGAGAGAGGAAACGTGCTACACGACGCGCACGTGAAACGACCAATTTATCTTCTTCAGAAAGCTCTTCCATACCTAGGATGGCAATGATATCCTGAAGTTCTTTGTAACGCTGAAGTGTTTCTTTAACGCGCTGCGCAGTATCGTAATGCTCGGCACCTACGATTTCTGCAGTCAGAATACGTGAAGTAGAATCCAATGGATCCACAGCAGGGTAAATACCTTGCTCCGCAATCTTACGAGACAATACCGTTGTTGCATCCAAGTGAGCAAACGTTGTTGCAGGAGCCGGATCCGTAAGGTCATCCGCAGGTACGTATACCGCTTGAACCGAAGTAATAGAACCGTTTTTAGTAGAAGTAATGCGCTCTTGCATCGCACCCATTTCAGAAGCTAGAGTTGGTTGGTATCCCACCGCAGAAGGCATACGACCTAAAAGTGCAGATACCTCAGAACCTGCTTGCGTGAAACGGAAGATGTTATCAACGAAGAAAAGGATGTCTTTACCTTGACCGTCACCTTCACCATCGCGGAAGTACTCCGCTAATGTCAAACCGGAAAGTGCTACACGGGCACGGGCACCTGGAGGCTCATTCATCTGACCGAATACGAAGGTTGCTTTTGAATCCTTCATCAACTCTTTATCTACTTTACTGAGATCCCAGCCGCCATTTTCCATAGCGTGCATAAAATCGTCACCGTAGTTGATAATGCCTGATTCAAGCATCTCACGCATCAAGTCATTACCCTCACGAGTACGCTCACCAACACCTGCAAATACAGAAAGACCACCATGGCCCTTGGCAATGTTGTTGATCAATTCCTGAATCAAAACGGTTTTACCAACACCGGCACCACCGAAAAGACCAATTTTACCCCCTTTTGAATAAGGCTCAATCAAGTCAATTACTTTGATACCTGTAAAAAGTACTTCGGTAGATGTACTCAAATCTTCAAACGCTGGAGCTGCACGGTGAATCGGCAAACCTTTCGAACGATCAATACCACCGATACCATCAATATCTTCACCTACAACGTTGAATACGCGACCGTAGATCTGATCACCGATAGGCATAGTTATAGAATCGCCTTTAGAACGAACTTCTTGTCCACGCTGACATCCATCAAGCGAGTCCATTGAGATGGCACGAACCGTATCCTGTCCTACGTGCTTCTGCACCTCCAAGATGACTACCTGACCAGTAGATTTAGTAACTTCAAGAGCTTCGTAAATTCTAGGAAGCTCGCCTTGTGAACCATCAAACTTAACGTCCACTACAGGGCCGATAATTTGAGAGATTGTTCCAACTAATTGAGACATGATGTTTTCTTGTTTAAATAAGATGGCGCAAAACTACTGCACAATGTCATTTCTGACAACTCTAGAAAGCAATAACTACAGGGTCTTATATCAGTTATTAACAAGTTATCAACACAACATATGAGTCGCTTTACTTAATACCCAGTTCTTTTGCCCAGGTAATTGACCAAGACTATCCACTTGAAAACTATTTATCTACTAAGACCCTTCAATTGAGGCGATAAACTAATTTCGTCATATGGAAGGAATGACCCTTATTGGATTACTGGCTGCTACCCTCACGACCATCGCGTTCGTGCCTCAAGCATGGCGAATCATTAAATCGCGCAAGACGGATGATCTAAGCTTGACCATGTATATCCTAATGTTCTCTGGTCAGCTGTGCTGGTTGGCCTATGGTATATGGATGCAAGACGCTCCGCTCATTCTAGCAAATGTTATTGGTGGAAGCTTAAGCGGAACTATTCTCGCTTTTAAAATCTTTCTGAGACAATAATTTAATCGTACCCACTTTGGCACAAGAATTGAATTAGGCAGCGAACAAAATCGCACCAGTATCCTTAATACAAGTAACTAATTCAATTACCATGAAAAAATGCCTTGCTCTTATGAGCATTCTGTTTTTCTCCACCGCCTACGCCCAAAATGTCACTCTTAGCGGATACATTAAAGATGCTTCCAACGGTGAAGAGCTAATCAATGCGTCCATCGTCAATGAGAAATCCCAAGGAACTGTTACCAATGTTTATGGATTCTACTCCTTAACCCTCCCAGCAGGGAAATACACTTTTACGGTAAGCTACATCGGTTATGAAAGTATTGAGAAAACTTTGACGTTAAAGGAGAGTCAAACTTTAGATTTCGAATTAACGGAAGCGACGAATCAGCTCGCTGAGGTTGAAGTAACCGCGAAAAGGTTGGATGAAAACCTGAACCGCGCTGAAATGTCAACAACACAACTCACAGCGAAGCAAATTAAAGCCATCCCGCAGTTTTTAGGGGAATTTGATGTGATTCGTTCCATCACCCTACTGCCTGGGGTAACTACCGTAGGTGAAGGGGCAAGCGGATTCAATGTACGTGGAGGTAAAACCGATCAGAATCTAATTCTTCTGGATCAAGCTCCGGTGTACAATAGCTCGCACATCTTTGGGTTCTTTTCCGTTTTTAATGGCGATGCCGTTCGTGATCTCAAACTATACAAAGGTGGTATTCCAGCGCCCTTTGGCGGTCGTTTATCCTCTGTTCTTGACGTACACCAAAAAGAAGGAAATACCAAAGAATTTGCCGGAACTATGGGACTTGGACTACTCTCTTCTCGTTTAATGCTAGAGGGACCTTTGGTGAAAGACAAGGCGAGCTTCATGGTCGCGGGTCGTCGTTCGTATCAAGATGTTTTACTAAAAGCCAGCCCTAACGATGATTTGAATTCAATCATCGCCAATTTCTACGATCTCAATGCAAAGGTCAACTACAAATTCAATGATAAAAGCCGTTTGTTCCTGAGCGCTTACTATGGTAAAGATGCCTTCGGCGTTCCAGGCTTGGTGAAATTTGACTGGGGGAACTTAGGATTAACCGGACGCTGGAATTACCTCATTACAGATAAATTATTCCTTAACGTCAGTACGATCTATTCCGATTACGATTACGCCATTGGATTCGATTTTCCGCAAGCGAAAATCGATAACATTGCTTTCATAAAGAATCAAAGTAATAAGGTTGCTTTCAGCTGGTTTCCTAATGCAAAGCACCAGGTTAACTATGGTGCGGAAGCCACCATTTACGACTTCGAACCCTTCTCCACTACGCTAGATTACATCGACAGTAATCTTGTAGACATCAATATCGAACTCCAAAATGAATATGCCGTTGAACCCTCCATATACATTGAGGATAACTGGAAGTTAAATAATAGACTGACCATTCGTGGTGGACTTCGCTACAGTTCCTTTTACAACCTAGGGGCGCGTGATGTTGTGAATTACAATCCTACAGCTAACGGTACCGTTCGTAACGATCTGATAACGGACACCACGAACTATGGCTCTAGAGAAATCATTGAATCTTTTGATGGACTTCAAGGTTTAGAGCCACGTCTAGGTATCAATTACAAGGCTACTGAAAACACTGCAATCAAAGCCAGTTACAACAGAATGCGTCAGTACATTCATTTAATCTCGAATACTACATCATCATTGCCTATTGATACTTGGCGCCCCGCTGGCAGGTATATCGATCCGGGAACAGCTGATCAGATTGCATTGGGCTGGAATCGTAATTTCAAAGGCGGTGAATGGCAGTTGAGCATAGAAACGTATTATAAAAGCATGCGTGATCTTGTTGATTTTAAAAACGGTGCACAGCCTACAGGCGTTGATAATATTGAAGTTGCCTTAATGACCGGACGCGGAAGAAGCTATGGACTTGAGATGCAATTGGACAAAAAAATTGGACAATTAACCGGTTGGGTCGCCTACACCTACAGCCGTTCCCAACTTCAAGTTGACTTAGGAGCGACTCCTGAAGAGTGGATCAACTTAGGGAATTGGTATTCTGCTGCACAAGACAAACCGCATGATGTTGCAATCGTTGCAGCTTATGCTTGGAAACCGAATATTAGCTTTTCTGGGTCCTTTATTTACCAAACAGGGAAGCCATACACGTACCCTGAAGCGAAAAGTGAGTTCGAAGGCATAATTTATCCTTTCGCCTTGAGCAGAAACAACAGCCGAACTCCAGCATACCATCGCCTTGACCTAAGTATGGATGTTGCCATTCCGAATAAAAAGGAAAACGGTCGAAAAGGAAGCTGGAATTTTGGCGTTTACAATGCGTATGCGCGTAAAAACGCCTTCAGTATTTTCTTTGAAGAAGAACTCGATGATAACGGAGATCCAACAGGCCAAACTAAAGCTACACAGCTCTCCATTTTTGCTACCGCCATTCCAACAATAACCTACAACCTAGATTTCTAAGTCATGAAGAAATTTGCCCTTTTTATCCTCATTACCCTATTTACCATCTCTTGTGAAACTGACGTTACCGATAAGGTTATTACAGATGCGTATAACGGAACAGCGCTTGTTTCTGCGAGCGGAGCCGTCACAGACCTCGCCGGTACCGGTACCTACCTAGATCTAGCTATAAGCTCTCCTTATCTCGATACTTCTGATGCGGCATTCATTACCGGTGCTATGGTTGAAGTCTACGAAAACGATAGTTTGATCACTACATTAACAGAGGTTACCCCTGGACGTTACGAAGACTCAACAACATTGGCACAAGTTGGATACGGTTACCGCATGACCATTAGCGTCCCAGAAGGATACGGAAGTGCCAGCGGCATTTGGGAAACGACCACCGACGTGGTAAACGCACCCTTCAGTTTCCTTTCACCAATGTTTCCTATCATGGAAGATGACAGTAGCTGGATTGACTTCCGAACAGGTGATTCTGTCTATTATGCAGATGCAGACTCGTGTTATTACAGTCCTTATGCGTTATGGAATGACCCTGCGGGTCGCGGCAATGCCTACTGGATAAAGAACTACTGGACCACAAAAATCTATGCGCCGAACGGCTTGACAGGGCCTCTTACGCCCGAAGAGACAGAAAAAAGTCTAAATTCTAGTATTAATATTTTCAATGATGATCAGTTCATTGAGGGAACACAAGTCAGTCGATTCAACTTTATCGGCCCTCCTTACACTGTATTCCGTGACACCTTAATTAATCTAGTATTCGAGACGCGTACTGTCAGTGAAGACATGTATGATTATCTCAATATCATGGCCAATAATATTGGCGGTGGAGGTTTATTTAGTGTGCCTTACAGTCCACAAATTGGAAATATTAGACGTCAAGATGATACAACAGTGTATGGTTTAGGGTATTTTTATGCTACATCAGTTAGATTTGATAGCATAACCCTGTTCCACCCATACTAATGGATACACTACACTGGACCACTGACTTCTTATTACAAAAAGGACTAGATCCACAATTAGTGCAATGGATTGCGCTAGCTGTGGATCTTTTACTTTTACTACTTATTTCATTACTAGCGGACTTATTTGCACGACGCATCATCCTGAGCGTTATACATTCCGCAGTAAAGCGCACGAAAGCGACCTGGGACGACTATTTCTATGACCAAAAAGTCTTCAGAAACATAGCGCACCTTGTACCTGCTGGGATCGTTTACGAAAGTCTCCCCATCGTGTTTAACGATATCCCAGGCATCATTCCAATTTTAGAAAAGTTGGTGATTCTTTACATTCTCATTCTCTTTGTGAGTTTAGTAAATAGAACCCTTAGGGCGCTTGAGAATTGGTTCAGTATAACGGCCAAATATGCCAATACACCTGTGCGTACCATTTCACAAGTCATTCGATTATTGGCTTGGTTTGGGGCAATTATCACTGCCATTAGCATCTTAACCGGTATGAAAGCAGGCGCAATTCTTGGCGCATTCGCCGGGACAACTGCCATTCTAATCCTTGTCTTTCAAGACAGTATCAAAGGGCTCTTAGCTAATTTCCAAATCCACATGTACGACCTTGTTAAAGTTGGCGATTGGATTACTTTCTCAAAGTACGGAGTTGATGGGGATGTCATGAGCATTGATCTCACCACCGTGAAAGTCCAAAATTTTGACAAGACTCTTAGTACAATTCCTGCAACAGCATTTGTGAGCGATAGCTTTGTGAACTGGCGTGGAATGTCTGAATCTGGGGCACGTCGAATCAAACGTAACATCCACATTGATATTACTTCCATTCGTCATCTGGACACGAGATTGGCAGATAGCTTAAGAGAGATTGATTTGATCAGTAGCTTCATGATTGAGCGTCAAAAAGAGATCGACAAAAACAACGAAAAGAAAGCAACGCAAGGTTCAAGTCTACTCAATGGAAGGCAACAAACAAACATTGGGCTCTATCGCAAGTACATAGATTTTTATTTAAGAAACCATCCTGAGATCGATAACGATTTCACTTTAATGGTTCGACAACTGCAACCTACAACACAAGGACTGCCGTTAGAAGTCTACTGCTTTAGCGCTACTACAGAATGGACAGAATATGAGGCGGTTATGGCGGACATCTTTGATCACCTCTATGCAGCCACTCGACATTTCGATTTGGCCTTGTTCCAAAGCCCTACTGGTGCGGATATCCGTTCGGTAGGAAATCACTAAGAAGCAAGGAAAAATTGACAGCATTAAAAACCCCCCGGCGCTCCGCGCCGGGGGGTTTTTCTATACCCTGAATTTGGCTTCGGCTTACGCCTCAGCTTCCTCCATATAACTTTCTATTGGCTCACACGTACATACGAGGTTACGGTCGCCGTACGCATCGTCTACACGACGTACGGTAGGCCAAAATTTGTTGTCACTAACGAAAGGAAGCGGGAAACCTGCTTTTGAACGTGTATATGGGAAATCCCAAGCGTCCCCACAGATCATGTACTGCGTATGCGGTGCATTTTTCAAGACATTATTCGCAGCGTCTGCATCAGTGGTCTCAATTTCACCAATCTCGTGGCGAATACTAAGCATGGCGTCACAGAATCGGTCCAGTTCTTCTAAACCTTCACTTTCTGTTGGTTCCACCATAACTGTTCCAGCAACCGGGAAACTCACCGTAGGTGCATGGAATCCGTAATCCATTAAGCGCTTGGCGATATCTGTAACTTCAATACCTGCATCGCGCTTGAAAGGACGACAATCCAAAATCATTTCATGAGCACAACGTCCGTTTTCTCCTGTGTAGAGCACATCAAACGAACCTGCTAAACGCTCCTTAATGTAATTTGCATTTAAGATGGCGTATTTCGTACTGTCGGTAAGTCCTTCTGTACCTAACATTTTAATGTAGGCATATGAGATCAATAAAATCAGAGCAGAACCCCATGGTGCTGCAGATATGCTTGAAATTCCTCGATCACCACCCATAGAGATGATCGGGTGCTGCGGCAAGAAGGGCGCAAGGTGCGCTTTACAACAGATTGGACCCATGCCAGGACCGCCACCACCGTGAGGAATGGCAAACGTTTTGTGTAAATTCAAATGACAAACATCCGCACCAATGATACCTGGCGAGGTCAATCCCACCTGAGCATTCATGTTTGCGCCGTCCATATATACCTGTCCACCGTGCTCGTGAATGATACCTGTAATTTCTTTTACACTCGCCTCAAATACGCCGTGCGTCGATGGATACGTGATCATTAATGACGCAAGGTTTTCACTGTGCTGCTCTGCTTTCGCACGAAGGTCATCTACATCAATATTTCCATGGTCATCGCATGCCACGACGACAACTTTCATACCTGCCATTACAGCAGATGCTGGATTTGTTCCGTGTGCGGAAGACGGGATGAGTGCAATATTTCTGTGGTGATCGCCATTGGCTTGGTGGTAAGCACGGATCACCATGAGACCCGCGTATTCGCCTTGTGCACCCGAGTTCGGTTGCAACGAAGTGGCATCAAAACCAGTAATCACCGCTAAATCGCGCTCCAATTCATCAATAACTTGAAGGTAACCCGATGCTTGCTCTGTAGGCACATACGGATGTAAGCTGTTCCATGAACCGCTCGATAATGGAATCATTTCAGACGCTGCATTCAACTTCATGGTACACGAGCCTAAAGAGATCATGCTGTGATTTAGCGCTAAATCTTTGCGCTCAAGTGACTTTAGGTAGCGCATCATTTCAGTTTCACTGCGGTAGCTGTGGAATACTGAATTTGTCATGAATGCAGAAGTACGTCCAATTTCCGAAGGAATGTACTGACCTAAATCTTCCATTTCAATAGTCTCCGCTGCTTCAGCCTTTGCCAGTACTGCAATGATCTCAGCAATATCTTGATCCGTGGTCGTTTCGTTGATACTGATACCGATCGTCGTTTCATCGAAATAACGGAAGTTCATTTCTGCCGCCTCACTCAGCTCACGGAGTTGTCCACAGTTCGACTGATTTAGGGTGATTTTTAAGGTGTCGAAGAAGAAAGCATTGTGCTGCGTTAGCCCCATGCCTTTGACCGCTTCGTTCAAGGTGGCCGTTTTGCGATGAATTTCTTCCGCAATATCCATCAATCCTTCTGGACCATGGTAGACCCCATATGCGCCTGCCATTACCGCCAATAAAACCTGCGCAGTACAAATGTTTGAGGTAGCTTTATCACGTTTGATGTGTTGCTCGCGCGTTTGCAATGCCATGCGCAGGGCAGGATTGCCATCTGTATCAATGGTCCGGCCGATAATACGGCCCGGAATGTATCTTTTATACGATTCTTTAGTTGCAAAATAGGCAGCGTGTGGACCACCGTAACCCAATGGAATTCCAAAGCGTTGCGTCGTACCGACGACTGCATCTGCCCCCCACTCTCCCGGAGGCGTCAATAAGACGAGCGACAATAAATCTGCAGCAACGACTAATTGGACTTCAGCCGAATTACATTTCGAAGCGAATACACGGTAGTCTTCGACTGATCCGTCAGCATTAGGAAATTGAACAAACGCACCAAAGAATTCTTCGGTAGGTTCGAACGTTTTGTAATCTCCAAAGACTAATTCTACACCGATGGGTGCTGTACGCGTTTGCAATAATTCAATACTCTGTGGGAAGGTTTGTGCATCCACAAAGAACTTCGATGCACCTGATTTCTTTTTGGCACGTGGCATCGCTCCATAGAACATGCTCATGGCTTCAGCCACCGCAGTTGCTTCGTCGAGCAACGATGCGTTTGCGAGCTCCATTCCAGTTAGATCGACCACCATCGTCTGGTAATTCATCAAGGCCTCCAAACGACCCTGTGCAATCTCCGCCTGATACGGCGTGTAGGCCGTGTACCATCCGGGATTCTCTAATATATTTCGTTGAATGACACCGGGAAGTACCGTATTGTGGTAACCCATTCCGATGTACGTTTTGAACACGCTATTCATTTCACCTAAAGCGGTAATGTGTGCCGCAAACTCTGCTTCGGTCATTGCCGGAGCGAGATCCATTTCCTCCTTAGAGCGAATGGTGGGCGGGACAGTTTGATCGATCAGCGTGTCGATAGAATCAACACCAATGGTAGTTAGCATTTGATCAACATCAACAGCTTTGGGACCAATGTGTCTGTAGGCAAACGAATTGCGCTTCATATTCTGTTTGTTTTAGAAAGAACAAAATTACATCACAGTTCGCGAACATACCTTACTTTTAAGCGTGTAACACGATGGGAAATTTCAACGTATTTATTAACACTTTTCAAGGCTTCATTCGCACGTTTGTTTATGCAAATTTTTGGGTGGCCGGAGCCGTTTGGGGGTTAACCCGATTGAGTGAGGAATTGTTCAGCTATTCTGGTACTTCTATCGCGGTGCTGAATGCTGCTGCAACGTTAGTCGTTTATGGCTTTGCGCGATTGTTCGAGGGACCCGCAGCTATCGAAGGTATTAGCCGCATCAGTCAATGGCGTCAAAAGATGCCGAAAACAGCCTTGCTCAGTATGGGCTTAGGTGCAGCCGCTATTCTTTTTGAACTCATTCGAATCAATGAAGCTTCGCTTAGCGGTCACTATGCCCTTGCAGGTGCCTTTGCCCTATTGTATCCTTTGCCATTTATCTTAAAAAATAAAGGCGGCGGATTGCGCTCAGTACCTGGACTCAAACTCATTCTTATCGCCCTAGTATGGGCGTATGTTACTGCCGTTATTCCAGCACTTCGTGCCGGGGTAGATTGGTGGTGGCCGTTTATCGAGCGTTTTTTATGGACTGCAGCACTGACTATCCCCTTTGATGTGCGCGATGCGGAATTGGACGCTAATTCTATTCGAACCCTGCCCCACCTCGTGGGATCGAAAAATAGTGTTTGGGCAGCCAACGCGTTGCTTTGGCTGAGCTTTCTCATTTTAGTGTATTATTTCGAATTGCCGTGGGGACCAATGACCGGGCTCTACTTATTTTTTAGTACTGTACTTATCAAATCTTACCCGAAGATGGGAGACTTGTACTACAGTTTTTTAATTGAAGGGCTCCCCTTTCTACTTTTGGGCCTATGGTTCCTTTTACCCTACCTTTAGACTCCCCAAAACAACATTCTATGAACGCATTAGATCCAGCTTACGCTTCATCGCTTGATGCAGCAGATACACTCGCTGCTTTTCGCTCAGAATTTCACCTACCTGTGATCGACGGGAAACAGACTTTGTATTTCACTGGAAACAGTTTAGGGCTCATGCCGAAAGCCGCTGAAAAGTATCTCAAGGAAGAATTAGAAGATTGGAAAAACTGGGGTGTAGAAGGGCATTTTCATGCACGTCGTCCTTGGATGCCGTACCACGAATTTTTTGCTGAAAGTCTATCAAAAATCGTTGGATCGAAGCCGGAAGAGGTGGTTGTAATGGGCTCACTTACGAACAACCTTCACTTGCTTATGGTGAGCTTCTTTAGACCTGCTGGGCAACGAACGAAAATCTTGTGTGAAGCAAAAGCATTTCCCTCGGATCAATACGCTTTGGCCTCCCAACTGCGCTTTCATGGATTGGATCCTAAAGAACATCTCATAGAGGTTTCGCCACGCAAAGGAGAGCACCACATTCGCAAAGAAGATTTTATAGCCGCTATTGATGAACACGGCGAGGAAATTGCTATGATGATGATTGGCGGAGTGAATTACTACACAGGGCAGGTGATGGATATGAAGACCTTGACCGCTCATGCACAAGCTAAAGGAATTATTGTAGGTTGGGATCTAGCGCATGGTGCGGGGAATATTGATATTCAATTGCACGACTGGAATGTAGATTTCGCTGCTTGGTGTCATTACAAATACATCAATTCAGGTCCAGGGGCTACTGCCGGCTACTTTGTACACGAACGTCATCATGACGACGCAAATATCCCGCGATTCGAAGGTTGGTGGGGACACGATAAAGCGACCCGGTTCGAGATGCCGGAGACCTTTGTACCCATCCCGACTGCTGAAGCCTGGCAATTGTCCAACGCACCCGTAATGGCGATGGCGCCGCTTCGTGCGAGTTTAGATTTATTCGACCGAGCGGGCGCAGAAAACCTTCGTGCAAAAAGCAAAAAGTTAACCGCCTATCTTCAAGAAGTTCTAGAAGAAGTTGCGCGCGTCTCTGGTAGTGATTTTGAAATCATTACACCAGCAGAGGAGCGCGGTGCACAAATCTCACTTTTAGTACACGGCTATGGTCGTCCACTGTTTGATTACCTAATGGGTCAAGGCGTAATAGCCGACTGGCGCGAACCAAATGTCATCCGAATGGCACCGGTCCCATTGTACAACAGCTTCGAGGATATTCGAGCCTTCGGAATCATTTTACTCAACTACTTGAAAGAACAGGGCGCATGAAAAAGGCAATCGTCGTAGGTGCTGGATTAGCAGGATCTTATATCGCGTATACACTAGGCCAAAAAGGGTATGCTGTTCAGGTGTTCGAAAAACGACCCGATCCGCGTAAATCGGTTTACGGAAGTGGCCGCTCGATCAACCTCGTAGTCAGTGATCGCGGTTGGACCGCATTTAAATATGCAGGAATTGAAGCTGAAATTCGCAAAATTACCGTGCCGGCTTACGGGCGACAAATTCACGATCTGGAAGGCAACCAGAGTTATTTTCCATACAGTATTGAAGGAAAAGCTATTCACAGCATTAGCCGTTCTGAATTGAACCAAACCTTGGTCGAATTGGCAGAGGAAAATCCGGCCATTTCAGTCCAGTTCGAACATTTCTGTACCCACATCGACTTTGAACTCGGAGAAGTGACCTTTGATTGTAAGGGTGAAGCCATTAAAGAACGTGCGGACCTTATTATCGGTGCAGACGGAACCGGATCTGCGGTTCGCGGGGCAATGATGAAGCAACCTCGATTCAACTTTACACAAGAGTACATCGACAGTGGATACAAAGAAGTACACATTCCTGCCGCCTCGGACGGAAGTCCGCAGTTGAACCTAGATGCATTGCACATTTGGCCTCGCCGAGAATTCATGCTCATGGGACTAGCCAATACTGACAATGGGTTTACGGGTACGGTGTTCGCGCCCTTTACCGGAGAATACGGTCTGGACCAATTAAAAACAGGCAAAGACGGTTTACGCTACTTCGAAAAGTACTTTAAGAATGCCATTCCGCTCATACCTAATTTAGAAGAACAATGGGAGAACAATCCAACTTCTGCCCTTGCAATAATTCGATGTAAACCCTACCATTGGGGCACTAAAACAGCCCTTATTGGAGATGCTGCACATGCCACTGTACCGTTCTACGGTGAAGGAATGAACGGCTCATTAGAAGATGCACGCGTATTCTGCGAATTGCTCGATGAATGGGGTCACGAAAATCTCGCAACGGTCATGGAGCGCTATACCGAATTACGCGTTCCGGCTGGAAATGCATTAGTAGATTTAAGTCTGCGCAATTTTATCGAAATGCGCGATCTAGTCGCAGATCCTGCATTCCAGTTGCGCAAGCGTATCGAACAAAAAGTTCAGAAGAACCACCCGGAAAAATGGACCCCGCTGTATACTTTAGTCAAATTCACCAACATACCTTACCACGATGCAATGGCTGAAGGAGAACGCCACGATCGCATCATGGCTAAAGTGCTTGCTACCGAAAATATTGAGTCGCGCTGGGACAGTGACGAGGTAGAACAAATGGTATTAGACTTGCTAGAAACTACGGAGTAAACACACCACCAGTATTGATCCAGAGCACGCTTCCTTCGAATGAAGTGCGTTGAATATAGGCCCATACTTTTGCATTGTATACCGGATCAATTGCAAAGCCGTGCTCGTCTTCAAAGGCCCTTTTCTGTTCGTTTAATTGCTCTGGAATTTTACCAAAACCACCGAAATGCACGTCGTCTTCCCAATGCAGGTCAATTGATTTTTGCTGGGCACATTCTTTTACGCTCGCCTGTTCCTTTTTTGCCCCTTTGACCGCGCTAATGACGTGAACTTTAGTCGCTGAACTTTCCGGCATCGCCCATAGGATGCCCAAAACCGTAGCAGCCGTTCCACTTGCAATCAAAAGGTGATCCGGCTTGTGGTCCAATTCCGTCCAAATTTCACCGCAACCTTCAAAAGCGTGTCTTCCTGCGCCGCCTTCCGGCAATATTTGGGCCGATTCGCCGCCCCACTCCTGCAACTGCCGCGCAGTCGGAACCCAATCCATTTCGCGCAGCACTTTATATTCAAAACGAGGTATAAAATGCAGGTTCATGCCCATCTTTTCGCAGTACTTCAATGTGGGACTGTGCTGCGGGCTGAGTTCCTCACCACGAACCACTGCAATGCCTTTGATCCCTGCATGAGCAAAGGCAAAGGCCGCTGCACGAAGGTGATTAGAATGGGCCCCACCGAAAGTTAAGACCGGCCTCGAGGGATCTACCTCGCGAAAAAAGCCCTTTAATTTTCGCCATTTGTTTCCGGAAACATCGGGATGAATGAGATCGTCACGTTTCATCCAAAGGCTGCCGGAAGAAAAATCCAACAACTTTTCAGTGGGCGAAGGTGTTAGAAAGGGAAATGAGGATAAGTCCATGAAACAAAGCTAATGAGACTTACCTTTGAATGACCAAAAAAAGCGGCATGTTCAAAAAAGAATTGGACCCGGAGGACTATTACAAAACCCCTGAGGGGTACATCGTTTTCACGGAAAAATACCATTTGAAACGCGGCTATTGTTGCCAAAGCGGTTGCAAACACTGCCCGTACGGCTACGATAAAAAAACACACAGCATAAAAGGAACCTAAGTAGATGATGACCCCATTTCAAAAAGAAATTACCCAGGGCCTACCGGAACAACTGCCGGTAAAACGCAGCGTACCTGGAGATGTGAATCGTGCACCGAAGAGAAAGGATATTCTCACCGCCAAAGAGAAAAAATTAGCTCTAGAAAATGCACTTCGTTATTTTCCAGTTGAATGGCACAAAACATTAGCTGCAGAATTTTTAGAAGAATTGAAAACGTTCGGCCGCATTTATATGTACCGATTCAAGCCTTCGTACCAGATGAAGGCACGCCCCATTTCCGATTATCCTGCGAAAACACCTCAAGCGGCGGCCATCATGCTAATGATTCAGAACAATCTGGATCCTGCTGTCGCACAGCACCCTGAGGAGCTCATCACTTATGGAGGAAACGGCGGGGTATTTCAGAATTGGGCACAGTATGTATTGACCATGAAATACCTCAGCGAGATGACTGAGCAGCAAACGCTACACATGTACAGCGGGCATCCGATGGGCTTATTCCCTTCCTCAAAAGATGCTCCACGCGTGGTGGTCACTAACGGGATGATGATTCCGAACTACAGCCAGCCGGATCATTGGGAAAAATTCAACGCGCTGGGCGTGACGCAATACGGACAGATGACTGCAGGCTCTTACATGTATATCGGTCCACAGGGTATCGTACACGGAACGACCATTACCGTTTTAAACGCAGCCCGCATGAAATCCACTGGCGGCCCCGAAGGCAAACTTTTTGTCACAGCGGGCTTAGGTGGCATGTCTGGTGCGCAACCAAAGGCAGGTAATATTGCCGGTGTTGTAAGTATTACGGCAGAAATTAACGCAAAGGCGGCATACAAGCGCCACGAACAAGGCTGGGTGGACGAGATCACCACCAGCGCAGACGAAGCCATTGATATGGCTTTGGAATTCCAAGCAGCCAAGCGGGCAAGAAGCATCGCCTATCTAGGAAATATCGTCGACTTATGGGAACGCATGGTAGTACGTGATGTCCATGTGGACTTAGGTTCAGATCAAACCTCTTTACATAACCCCTGGGCGGGCGGCTACTACCCTCAAGGCATGAGTTATGAGGAAGCTAATGCCATGATGGCTGAAGATCCTGCCACGTTTAAACAGCGCATTCAGGAAACATTGAAACGTCACGTGAATGCGGTCAATGCTTTGGTTGAAAAAGGCATGTATTTCTTCGATTACGGGAATGCGTTTTTATTAGAGAGCTCCCGCGCAGGAGCAGAGATCATGGATGAGGAAGGTGAATTATTCCGCTACCCTTCTTATGTACAGGACATTATGGGGCCGATGTGTTTCGATTACGGATTTGGCCCGTTCCGTTGGGTTTGTGCCACTGGAAAGAGCCAGGACCTGGATCGAACCGATATAATCGCAGAGCAAGTCTTGGAACAACTCATGGCAAAAGCACCGGCTGAAATTCGTCAACAGATGGACGATAACATCCGATGGATCAAAGGGGCTAAAGCCAATAAATTAGTGGTGGGATCGCAAGCGCGCATTTTGTACGCAGATAGTGAAGGACGTATTGAAATTGCTCGTGCCTTTAACAGGGCCATTGCCGCTGGAGAAATTGGCCCCGTAGTTTTGGGCCGCGATCACCACGATGTGAGTGGAACAGACAGTCCTTATCGCGAAACGTCCAACATCTATGACGGTTCGAGTTTTACAGCGGACATGGCTATTCAAAACGTGATCGGGGACAGCTTCAGAGGCGCAACATGGGTAAGCATCCACAACGGCGGTGGCGTCGGTTGGGGTGAAGTCATGAACGGCGGATTCGGAATGTTACTAGACGGTAGTGATGCCGCAGATCAGAAAATAGAAAACATGTTGCTCTACGACGTAAATAATGGAATTGCGAGAAGATCGTGGGCAAGAAATAAAGAAGCTATATTCGCCATTGAACGAGAAATGGAGCGCACACCTCATCTTAAGGTGACTGTCCCTAAACTCGTCGATGAAAATGTATTGAACAACCTAGATTTTTAACATGAAAAAGTTCTTTTTGGCCGCTATTGGCCTGAGTATGCTTGCAAGTTGTCAGCAACCGGCAGCAGTAGAAAACACAGAAAAGGGAATCCGTCTTGCCTATGTTCGTATCGACTCTTTGCAGAGTCAATACAACTATTTCCAGGAATTGGTAGGTGAACTACAGGCAGAAGAGGAAAAGATTGTTGTTGAATTGCAACGTCGTCAGCAAGAGTTGCAGACAAACATTGAACTCTACCAGCAGGAGGCGCCCAAAATGACGGCACGTCAGCGCGAAGCTAACGAAGCTGATCTTCGACGCGTACAACAAAATTATCTTCAAGTGGAGCAGGCGGCGCAAGGCCAAATGATGCAACGCCAAAATGATCTGACCGTAATGATGCGCGAAGACATGAACAGCGCCATTGAAACCCTCAAAGAAGAGCTGAATCTAGACTTCATCTTACTATACGAGGAAGGCGGTCAAATCATTTATGCAAACGATGAATACGACATCACTGAACGTATGGTGCGAATGTTGAATGAAAACCGTGAAAACCCTTCTGAAGAAGTAGTTACAGAAGCTACTGAAGAAGCTGCCGATTCTGCTGTTGTAGAATAAGCGAAAAAAATATGAGCATAAAAAACCCGGGCGCAAATGCGCCCGGGTTTTTTTTATTCGATCAACTCAACGCTCTGCTTAGAGGTAATAGCGGAATCCAACGGCACCACCTACGCCATAAGGCACTTCACGAAGACCGATATCCTCCTTGTTGATGGGTAGTAAGCCGTAGCGGAATTCTCCACGAACCGTAAGTGCTAGGTTGTTAGCTACTGTAAATTCATTGCCGATTGCAAAGCCAATGGATCCGTTAAATCCAGTCATATACTTTACTTCTGTACCGCGCTCGTACAACGAACCTAGCACACCCGTTGCTGCATCCGCTGGAAAATTGGGCGCCCCATCACCGATCCATTCGCGGCGTATGCCAGAATAGAATGTAAGGTCATACGAAGGAATCACTTGCAATGCCCAAACGTCCGTCATCTGAGTATGAAAAACGATTTGAATAGGGATGTTCATCGCATTGTAGGAGGTCTTTGCCGTAAAAGTGCCTATGGTATCCTGGAAGATTGCATTTTGATCAAAAACCGCAAATCCTTTGGTCAAATAACCACTGTGCTCTTGCGACCATCCAATTCCAATATGGAACATGCTTCGTAATTCGTAAAACAGCGAGAAGCCATAACGTTGGCCTAGCACACCACCACCATCTTCATTCGTGAGGGCAAATAATTCCGTGCCGTCCTGCACGGGAGTATACAGGGCCAAGCGGCGACCGGCAAAAGAAGGTGCATAATTCGCCGCTATAGAAAACTTCGTATCGTTGATATCACTATCGGTATAGTACTCTATTGGCTCTGTCTTTTGAGCCATCAATGCTACAGGGAATAAGGCGCTCACAAGGAGTGAACGTAAGGCTGTTTTCATCATGAGAATTCGTTTTTCCATTCTACCAATACTTTGTCTATACCCTCTGGATTTTTTCCTCCTGCCGTTGCAAATCCAGGCTGGCCGCCACCGCCGCCATTAATGTGTTTCGCTAAAGTTCGAACTGCATTGCCTGCATGCCATCCTTTACTTGCTATAAGATCATCACTTATACCAATACTCAAGGTAACCTTTCCCTCGACTACATTACCTAAAATAACCAACGTGCTTGGAGTGGATTTCAATTTAAAGACTAAATCCTTAACACTTCCTGAATCAAGCGAGGTACGGGCAACGATAGCTTTTGCATCATTAAATGCTACAGCGCTATTTTCCAATTCCTTCACCGCTCCCATTGCTTTTTCTTTACGCAATGCGTCAATTTCTTTTTGCGCGGCGGTCTCTTTTTCCTTTAACTGCTGTAATGCACTGGCTAAATCCTGCGGATGCTTCAACACCTCAGCCGCCGCGCGCAGTTTTGCGAGCTCAGCATTCACATAGTCTAGGGCTCCTTTACCGGTCACCGCTTCAACACGACGTACGCCCGCTGCAACAGCACCTTCAGAAATAAACTTAAAGAGTCCTATAGAGCCCGTGGCAGGTACGTGAATACCACCACAAAGTTCGACAGATGAACCAAATTTAATAGCGCGAACGGTATCGCCATACTTCTCACCGAAGAGTGCCATAGCTCCCATATCCTTCGCCTCTGCAATAGGAATGTTACGGTATTCTTCGAGTGTATAATTGGCTTGAATGCGTTCATTCACTTTTGCCTCAATGGCAAGCAATTCTTCCGCACTCACCTTTTGGAAATGAGAAAAGTCGAAACGCAAATAATCCGGTCGCACTAGTGATCCTTTTTGCTCGACGTGCGTCCCTAACACCTCGCGTAAAACTTCATGCATGAGGTGGGTCGCACTGTGATTTTTAGCGGTCTCATTGCGATCTGCCACATTAACCGTCGCCTTCCACTGCCCATTTAAATCTGCGGGCAAATCATCTGTGAAATGCACAATAACACCATTCTCTTTTTTCGTGGTAGTTATATGTACGGTACGGTCGCCCTGCATTAAGGTTCCGGCATCACCGATTTGGCCACCACCCTCAGGATAGAAGGGAGTTAAGGAAAGAACCAATTGATAAAATTCCTTCTTCTTCGTACTCACCTTACGGTATCGGGTAATGCGAACATCTACCTCAGTATAGTCGTAACCTACAAATTCTTCTTTATCGTCCTCTTCTAATTCGACCCAGTCGTCAGTGCTGAGCTTAGTAGCCGCACGCGAGCGCTCCTTCTGTGCCGTCATCTCTGCCGTAAATCCTGCCATATCCACCGTGCGCCCATTTTCGCGCATGATCAATTCTGTCAAATCAATCGGGAAACCATAAGTATCGTACAATTCAAAAGCCCGTTTTCCATCTAATACTTTCGCATCCCCTGACAGAAATTCTTCCAACTTCGCCAAACCTTGTGCAAGCGTTTTCAAAAAGCTGTTTTCTTCCTCCTCAATCACTTTTTCAACCAATGCGCGTTGCGCCTTGAGCTCAGGGAAAAATTCACCCATCTCCTGGTCTAAAACTTTAACAAGTTTGAACATGAACGGCTCAGATAGATTCAAATAAGAGAATCCATAACGAATGGCACGTCGCAGAATACGGCGAATAACATAGCCTGCTCCACTGCTTGCCGGCAACTGACCATCCGCTATGGCAAAAGCAACGGCACGAATATGATCTGCGATTACGCGCTGTGCGATATCCGTAGCTTCAGATCCACCGTAAGTAGTTCCAGAAAGGGATGAGATTTCTGATAACAACGGCGTAAAAACATCGGTATCGTAGTTCGATTGTTTACCCTGAAGCGCCATGCAGAGGCGTTCAAAGCCCATACCTGTATCGATATGTTGCGCTGGTAAGTTTTCTAATTCTCCGCTGGCTTTGCGGTTGAATTGCATGAATACTAAGTTCCAGATTTCTACAACCTGAGGGTGATCCGCATTCACTAAAGAAGCACCGTCAATTTTTGCGCGTTCAGCGTCACTTCGTAAATCCACGTGAATTTCGGAACAAGGACCACACGGTCCTATTTCTCCCATTTCCCAAAAGTTGTCCTTTTTGGATCCATTGATGATGCGGTCGTTCGTGGTGTGCTTTAACCACATGTCCGCAGCCTCATTATCACGCTCCATTTGTTCTTTTGCATCGCCACCGAAAACACTGACATATAAACGGTCTTTATCAATGCCGTACACTTCAGTAAGTAATTCCCAAGCCCAGTCAATCGCCTCTTGTTTAAAATAATCGCCGATGGACCAATTCCCCAACATCTCGAACAGTGTATGATGGTAAGTATCGTGGCCCACCTCGTCTAAATCATTGTGCTTTCCACTCACGCGCAGACACTTTTGAGTATCAGCGATGCGGCTATTTTTCGGGGCGGCGTTACCTAAGAAGTAATCTTTAAATGGGTTCATTCCGGCATTGATGAACATGAGCGTTGGATCGTTTTTGTTCACCACGGGCGCGGATGCCACGATTTCATGGCCTTTTTCCTCAAAAAACTGGAGGAATTTTCGACGTATCTCCTTAGAAGTCAGCATACTGTGAATATTTCCCTGTGTAGGATGGTTATGTTGTTTGTCTAAAATCGTTTCTTTGTGGCACAATATTCGCGTAGAATTTGCGTCTAAGCAAAAATAACGCACAAAGTATGGCTAAAGTAAAATACACCTATGATTCTAAAACGCTCTCTTACAGAAAGATAGAGCGTACTTGGAAACAAAAGTTGCAAGACATCGCAGTTTTCGGTGCTGTTGCAATGGCTTTTGGTGTGGTTTTCTACCTGGCAGCTGATCTTTGGTTTGAGAGTCCAAAGGAACGTCGAATGAAGCGTGAATTGGAAAATATGGTACTCCAATACGAGCTCATGGATGGGAAATTAGACCAGCTCACAGAGGTACTGGGTGATATTGAAAAACGCGACGACGAAATTTATCGAACCATTTTTGAAGCAGGTCCCATTCCAGCTGAAGTTCGTACCGCTGGCTTTGGAGGTGCCAACCGCTACCGTAACCTTGAAGGCTTTGAAAATTCAGAGCTATTGATGGATACCCGTAAAAAATTAGATCAGGTCGCTAGTCGCGCTTATATACAATCGACCAGTTTTGACGACGTGGTAGAAATGGCAAGGAATAAAGAAGCAATGCTTGCTGCAATTCCAGCGATTCAACCCGTTGCGAATAAGAGTCTCAAGAAAATGGCTTCCGGATACGGTTACCGCATACACCCCATATATAAAGTACGCAAAATGCATTGGGGCACGGATTTCTCTGCTCCAACAGGGACGCCTATATATGCCACCGGTGATGGAAAAGTAACTACTTACAAGCGAAGCCGCTCGGGTTACGGACGTCATATTGTGATCGACCATGGGTTTGGCTACAAGACCTTGTATGCTCACATGAATAAAATCGAGGTTCGCCGAGGACAGCGGGTAAAACGTGGAGACGTCATCGGGTATATCGGATCTACAGGATCTTCAACCGCTCCCCACTTGCATTACGAAGTGATGAAAGATGGTCGAAAAATCAATCCGATCAACTACTTCTTTAACGATCTTTCGCCTGAAGAATACGAGGAAATGCTCATCATTTCGAGCCACTCTAACCAGAGCTTCGACTAAGTTTACCTTAGCCTACAAAAAAGAGCGTATCTTTCCTCTATGAACGGAATTACTTTGGATCATTTAGACAAACTGTACTATTCTATAGGAGAAGTGGCTGAGTTGTTGGAAATCAACGCCTCCAATATCCGTTACTGGGAAAAAGAATTTCCTAAACTCAAACCAAAGAAAAGCTCACGCGGCAACCGCAAGTTCACTAAAGAAGATATTCTCCTTCTTGCAGCAATAAAAGCATTGGTTAAAGATAAAGGCTTTACCATCGAAGGCGCTCGGAAAAAACTTCAAGCCACTAAAAAAGACGATGTTATTGCGCAACGCGAAGTGGTTGAAAAATTGACCTACATCAAAGGCGAGTTGCAGAAAATTCTCCGAACCATGAAGGCAGATTAAAAGCTAAAAAACCCCGCGGGCTGCGCCCGCGGGGTTTTTTATTTTGTGGCTTTCGGTCCTTCCCTTAAAACTCGAAAGTCAAACCCGTCATAAGGTTAAACGTCGCTTGTGCGTAGTAGTACGCAAAGTCGCCCCACATATATCCATTGGCTGCATAAGACGTATTGCCCAAGTTTCTGAACTCGACAAACCCAATCAATTGTTGTACATCGCTGCAATTCCACGTGTACGAGGTACGTGCATTGATGATGTGATAGGCCGGTAGACTGTGTGCCTCAAGCCCTTCGTTGGATAGGTATTGCTTGCCCACGTATTGGTTCCAAAGTGTCGCCTCAAAACCTTTCTTAGCATACGTTAAACGTGCACTAGCTACTGCGCCAGGTGAAAAAGCAATGGGCGTATTGTCCACAAAAGAAGATAAAGGATCGCTTACCCAGTTCACATTCTCGTTCTGACTTAAAGCCACATTGGCCGTCGCTGAAAGCGCCGAAGTCAACTCATAGGCGCCCGTAAACTCAAGTCCTTGACGGAAGCTCTGTCCGACATTTTCACGGATTGGATACCCCTGAGCGTCAATCGCACCTGTAAGGACCAATTGGTTTTGGTACTGCTGACGGTAGGCATTTACATCAAAAGCCCACTTTTCCCCTGAGTTGCGAAAATTGAATTCCATATCCAACATACGTTCCGCCTGCAACGCGTTGGCATCATCTGCATATTGTAAATCCGTGCGGTTCGGCTCGCGGTGACCTATACCTGCGTAGGCTCCGAAAACTTGATTTCCCCCAAGGTTGTAGGTCATACCTACCTTCGGGTTAAAGAAGTTGAACGTGCGGTCAAAGTTTGCCGGTCCCGTCGCTGAGCCACCCGTTGAATTGTGGTTCACGTAACGGTATTGTGCATCTGCATAGACCAAAAGGTTGTTACTAGTCACAGCGTATTTCGCGTAGATGTTCGCATCGTCTTTAACGGCATCACCCGTATAGTAATCCCCGTCAAGAGTACTTACGTTTGGATTGTTTGCCCAAATCACACGACCAAAGTGCGCGCCCTCATAACGGTGCACGCCACCGCCAAGCTGTACACGCTGGCCGCCGTTTTCATAGGTCCACGAAGAAGTGGCTCCATAGAAATCGTTGTCCAACCACTTGCGTGTAACAACATCACCAAAAGCAACAGTATCCATTGCCGAAACGTAATTCCCGATTCCAAAATCAGCAAAAGCGAATCCTTGGTTGTACTCTTCGTAATAACCGGCGCCTGCAGTATGGTGCAAAGCCGCAGCAAAAGTGCCCCCAAAGAGGTTTGAGTAGCGGTAGTGCAACTGTGTATGCTCTTGGCCGTAGTTATCTACTTGGTCGTCATAGGTACCGATAACACTCCAAGTATCATCATACAATGCTCCTGCAGCGTTGAACTGAGGATAAGCATCGGGACCGTACATCGTGGTAGTGTCAACCCCATACCAAGCTTGGTAAGTACGTTCGCCACCGCCAAAGCGTACGGCCTCAACGTAATGACCGCCACCGGCAAAACCAGCGCTTACATAATACGATTGTAGGTCTGAAGATGCACGCTCCACATACCCGTCTGAAGTGATGGAAGAGATGCGCGTGTTCATCCAAAAACCGCTTGCAGTCTTCCCTGTGCTCGCCTCCATGGTAGCACGTTGTGTGCCGTAGGATCCCGCACCCAAAGTGATACGCCCGCCTTTTTCACCAGCACCCAAGGTGCTTAGACCGAGGCTTGCTCCGAAAGCACCCGATCCGTTGGTAGAGGTTCCAACCCCTTTTTGTAATTGGATGGCATTTGTGGAAGACATGAGGTCAGGTGTGTTCACCCAAAACACGCCATGGCTCTCCGCGTCATTCATTGGAATGCCGTTAACAGTGACATTGATGCGCGTAATGTCCGAACCACGAACACGCATGTTCGTATATCCCACACCATTTCCAGCATCGGAGAAACTCACGACACCGGCCACATCTTGTAATACATAGGGAAGATCGCGCCCAGTATTCAGCGCCTCAATATCCTTTTCTGTCAAATTGATCTGAGCAATAGGGTCCTCTTTTTGTGCCCAAGTGCCCAGTACATTTACCTCGTTGAGCTCCACGTTGGGAAGCAAGAGAATGTCGATTTTAGCCGAATCGGCTTTTTCTTGTGCGGTGGCATATAGCGAAAGTGCTACTGCTACTGCGGTACTCATTACATGTTTCATGAATTTTGGTTGTTAAACCACGTCAAGGGGCAATAACGTGTTGTTACACAAATATTGCTTATCGTTCCTTGGCAGCATTACCTGCCCAGGTTCTATGGGTATGTTCTCAGCCCGCAGGTCCGAAGACTTTAAGGCACCCCTTTGAGACAGCACGAAGATATAACACAAATGTGTTATGTTTGACTCCATGAAAACCTTTGTTAAAATCACAGGAAGAGTTGGGGCCAGCGCATTAGTCGGTAGTGTAATTTTTAAACTCCTTCATTGGATGGGAGCACCCGAACTCTTGCTTATTGGTACGGTGAGCACCGGACTATTCATCGTTGGATTTACCCTTGAGAAACTATTGAGAAAGTAATCGCCTCAGTTTACTTTCTCTGCACACGTTTTATTAAGCTCACAGGGCGCAATCGTATCTCATCGCCCACCATGGGCTGATAACCCACTGGAAAGTCATTGAATTTATAAAGTTTGGCCAATTTCATTTGCTCGCGTTGGCTAATGTCGTGCATGGTCTCTCCAACGCGCACCACCGTAGTTTTGGTTGCACCACGGCCCTTTTTTTCATCTACATAAACACGTTCGCCTTCTGCAACAATAACCTCGTGCGTCCAATCATTAAACTGAAGGAGCGCCGCCGCAGGCAGGTGAAGTGAATCCGCGATGTATTCCAATCGGTCACCCTTTTGAAAGCGTACAAACGCAACGCGTGTCCCTTCATTCTGAACGCGACGAAGGACAAAGCGTTCTCTTGTATTAGTTACCGGACGTCCTTTTTTATCTAAAACAGGTCCTTTTCCACCTGTCAATGACGGAGTTGACGATCCTGGGTCATCAAAGCGGTACAGCATTTCGTCCTCGATAATTTTAATGAGGCGATCGGCATAATCCGGTGCGGTAGCATACCCCGCTTTTTTAAGCCCTCTTGCCCAACTTTTATAATCTCCAGGGTCCAATTCAAATAAAAATGCATAGCGCGATCCCCGCGTTAAAAAATCTGTGTGATCTTCAAAACTGTGTTGCGGTTTATTGTATTTGCGAAAGCATTCTCCCTTCGCATCATCGTCATGATACACTTTTGCCCCTTTCCAATCACTGTGGCATTTAATCCCAAAATGGTTATTCGACTTCCGGGCCAATTCACTCTGACCGTTTCCACTCTCCAGTATCCCTTGTGCCAACGTAATCGACGCAGGTATGCCGGATCTATTCATTTCAGATACAGATAATTGCGCATATTCTTCTATGTAGGACTCACGCAAAGACTGCTGTGCGTGGGTATTCACGCTGAACGACAAGACAAAAAGCATAATTACAAAGAAGTGCGAACGGATTTTCATAGAGGTCGTAGTAAAAATGGTGCTGGGCAATTCTGCTTGCTCTAAGATACGAAGAGAGTTATCAAAAAATTGAGTCGTAACTCCCACAAAATCAAAAAATGAAATTGTTAATAACGCAAATCAATGTTGTGTAAAAAGCAGTATTTGAATTTCTAGATTAGAAGTAACACAAACACAAAAAGAACATACCATGAGCGCAAATGATTTCCAAATGGACGACTCTTTCGCAAGTTTCGTACAAGAATTAGAACAAGCAGATCAACCAAAAGCTTGCAGTATCGATAACCCAGAGTGTGAAGCATGTGGAAGCTAACTCACCCGGTAGACCTCATTTAAAGGCCCGATTTTCTTCAGAAAATCGGGTTTTTTTATACCGGAATTTGCGTACCCATTAGGCCCAGTCCAAGCGCTATGCCCCAACTTAAAGACAATGCAATACTATGCTTAGCCAGAGTCGGCCATTCCCAATACCATAGACCGTCAACAACGTGGTAAAGAGTGTAAATACAGCATAAGGAACCCACAGTCTCAGAAAATAAACTTTAGAAAACATGTTTTTTTATCGTCCCGAATAGAGCTGAACTAAACTAGCGCTAAAGCAGGTACGTGAAGCCTACGCCCAGGTAATTGCCCCAGCCGTTCAATTCGTATTTAATACCAAAAGAGTTAATGCTGCCGTCTAAGCCGTACCATTGTATGTCCACGGCGATGGGTATGGTGAAAACTGCTACCGGATCGGTAGGATCGAGGTAGACTAAATCAAGCAATCCACCCCTCTCGGCATCATCGGCGCCGTAGAAGTAACCGAAACCAATAGAAGTCAAGATATCTAGAGAATTGGCCTCAACGAGCTTTCCAACTTTGACCTTTGCGCTTGTGAATTTTCCTATGGCATAGTTGGGCAAACCAAAATTGGTTCCATACGCCCCGTTTCTCAAATATGAAGTAGTTACAGCTACTAGACCGCCGTTATCCATATCGTGCAGGTAACCGCCTAGTTCATATTCTTCACCAATAACAAAACTAGGGAGATCTCGAGAAACATAATGGTAACTAGCAAGGAGGCCCATATCTATTTCACCCAAAACAAGCTTGGCTTGACCGTTCGCGATGATCGGGAAGAAGAGGGTGAGGAATAAACCTTTGATTATTTTCACAATGGGCATCTTTCTGCGAATAAGGTCAGAAAAACTATGCCAAATTTCAAGAATATGGCTGAAAACAATACGGGGCCGCGTTGCGGCCCCGTAGTTAAAAAATTTCTTAGTAGCGGTAGTGCTCTGGCTTGAATGGGCCTTCGACTTTCACACCGATGTAATCGGCCTGATCGCTGCGAAGGGTTTCAAGCTCTACACCGATCTTCTCAAGGTGCAAGGCAGCTACTTTCTCATCCAAATGCTTTGGCAAGACGTATACTTTATTCTCGTACTGATCACTACGCAACCAAAGCTCTAACTGAGCCAATACTTGGTTCGTGAAGCTGTTTGACATTACGAACGACGGGTGACCCGTTGCACAACCTAGATTCACCAAACGGCCTTCTGCTAAAACGATGATCTCGTTGCCTTCTACATTGTACAGGTCTACCTGAGGCTTGATTACCTTTTTAGTAGTGCCGTAGGTCTTGTTCAACCACGCCATATCGATTTCGTTATCGAAGTGACCGATATTACACAATATGGTCTTATCGTTCATCAACTTGAAGTGCTCCTCCTGAATGATGTCTTTATTTCCCGTAGCAGTAACGATAATCTGAGCACGCGGAATAGCCGTAGCCATACGCTTTACTTCAAATCCGTCCATCGCTGCCTGTAAGGCACAAATCGGATCAATTTCCGTTACAATAACGCGTGCACCTGCACCACGCAATGAAGCCGCAGTACCCTTACCTACATCACCGTAACCGGCAACAACAGCAACTTTACCTGCAATCATCACATCCGTTGCACGACGAATGGCATCTACTGCAGACTCTTGACAACCGTATTTGTTATCAAATTTAGACTTCGTTACCGAATCGTTCACGTTGATTGCGGGAAGTACCAAAGTTCCGTTAATCTCACGCTCATACAGACGGTGAACACCAGTGGTGGTTTCTTCTGACAAGCCTTTGATGCCTGCAACCAATTCTGGGAATTCGTCAAAAACCATGTTGGTCAAATCACCACCATCGTCTAAAATCATATTCAATGGCTGACGGTCCTCGCCAAAGTGCAACGTTTGCTCGATACACCAGTTGAATTCGTCTTCGTTCATTCCCTTCCACGCATAGACTGGAATACCGGCAGCAGCAATAGCAGCAGCGGCATGGTCCTGCGTAGAGAAAATATTACACGAAGACCAAGTCACATCGGCTCCTAATTCTACAAGTGTTTCAATCAAAACAGCCGTCTGAATGGTCATGTGCAAACATCCTGCGACGCGTGCCCCTTTCAAAGGCTTACTAGCTCCGAACTCCTCGCGGAGTGCCATAAGTCCTGGCATTTCAGCTTCAGCAATTTTGATTTCCGTGCGGCCCCAATCGGCCAATGACATATCTTTAACTTTGTACGGTACGTACTGTGTTGTTTCGCTCATGTGAACTAATTTATTTGGCGCAAAGATACATAACGTGCTGAGTGCACAAAGGTTTAGTAATGATGTCTACCAATTTTCCATTTAAACATTTATCCAAGGAGGTCCAATTCGGCTATTCTAGTGAAGCATCTGCGCACCTGAATGCAGAACTGTTTAGTTCAGCAGACCGTTTAAAATGGGAGCATAGACAAACGGAGCATCGAAAAGAGGAGTTCTTGATTAGTAGATCCGCATTAGCAGCAGCGCTCAACCCGCTCCCACTTTCAGCAGTCTATTACAATGGGAATCAACCTAAACATGAAGCCGGACACATCAGTATAAGTCACACTAAAAGCGGGGCCATTGCCGCGTATTCGGCCACTGTTGAAGTTGGAATAGATATCGAGGGTGTGCGCCCGCAAATCAGCCGAATTGCGCAAAAGTTTATTCGAGCAGATGAAGAAAAGTACTTAGCTTCTCTCGGCGCCATACACGCTCAGCAACTTTTATGGGGAATAAAGGAAAGTCTATTCAAGCTCTTTGGTTCGGGTAATGTAGATTTTAAAAAACACCTGCATATCACTTCGCTCTCCAACGAAGGCAGTAATCACCATTGGTCCGGTACCGCTTGGATTTACGCTACAAATGAACTGCGTCAGCAGCCCATCCAATGTTTCGTTCAGGGTCATTTTGATGGGAACCATTATTACTGTCTAGCGACACATCGCAAAGCAATGATTCCCTTCAATACCCAAAACCTTCAACTCCGCCAATGGAGGCCAAACGATGCGCATTGGCTTTTCCGCTTAAATCAAGATCCAGAAGTGGTAAAGTATACCGGGGATAGCGGATTTTCATCCGAAGCGAAGGCACTCGAACTCATTCAAACATATCCAAACTACCAACGCGACGGTTACGGCCGCTGGATGGTTATAGATCTTTCAAGCAATACTCCTCTGGGTTGGTGTGGTCTTAAAAAGAATTCATGGGGAATAGATTTAGGTTTCCGATTTTTCCGTGAACACTGGGGCAAAGGAATTGCAACCAAAGCCGCACGTGCCGCTTTAGCTTTGGGCGAGATCTTCGAGGTCGATCCAATCATTGGTCGGACACTGTCGAGTAATACTGCGAGTAGCAGGGTTTTAGAAAAGGTCGGCATGGTACAATACGACACGCTTCCTTTCGAGGATTTTATTGGGCAGTATTCTATAACTGAGCCCATCGGCGTGCGCTGGAGCGAAGAGAAAGTATTACTCTATAAATTACCTAATTAATGCCTCACGTTGTTCTCACTGGTACTGAAAGCACCTACAAAACGCGCCTTTGTGAAGCACTAAGCGAATGGCTTAACGTACGCAGCGTACCGGAATACGCGCGTGAGTACATGCAAGAAAACAAACTCGATGTCACTGCACTTAACGAGGCTGTATTCACTACCATTGCAACAGGGCAAATCGAACAGCTACGTTCCAATGGCTATTATGATGTACATGCGGCTCCGTTACTTTTTGATACTGACAGCATCACTCTTGCGGTTTGGGCAGCAGATAAATTCCAGCGTGTCGATGAAGAATTCACAGTCGTTCCGCAACACCTTCATTACCTGCTTTGCGCACCTACAAATAGAGCATATGCCGATCCTCTTCGAGAAGATCTCACAAGACGAGATGTACTTCACCAGCGCTATATCGATATGCTCGATGCAGTGAATGCCTCTTACACGATACTCAATGAAGTTGCATTTGAAGATCGATTACTCGAGGCCAAATCTGCTTTGAAAAGCCGGGGCTTTATACCACGCGATTAAGTTCATCGTCCAACATCTGACGCAATTGGTTCCATTTATGGAACTCATTCATGTAACGATCTATCTGAATATCATCGCCCTCTAGCTTTGATTTTAATTGCTCCAGCTGACGCTGTACATGCTGGTATTTAAATCGAAATACGGTATCGCGAACCAAAGAGAAAATGATGTTCTTTTCTTTCGGTAGATATATATCGCGGGCTTCCCATTTAGCCAGCACATACTTCTCCGTCAATGCTTCAGTCACCAATTCTACAATTTCTGGATCCGGTTGACGAACCCACCATGCCGTTTCGGGTACTTCACCGCTTTCCAATTCCGCACAAAGCAATGCATATGCCTTAGCAAAAACAGGAACCTGGAACGAAATACCGTCGTTGCTCAACTCGCGCATGATCCAGTTCGCTACGGTTACAGGAATCACCTCTTCAGGATCTAGATCCTCCTCTAGCATGATTTCTTTTCCCTTACTGATGGCCAACTGAATCAATATTTTCTCTTGCTCATAGCCCAGAATCTTAGTCTCTTCAGGCACACCGCCTGTAACTACGTCCATCTGCGGCTCTTGCTGCTGCTTTCTTCGGGCTTGACGAGACTGATCGTTTAATAATCGGTCCAACTCAGAAAAGAGCGCTGTGGAATCTATTTCTAAAAGGCGTGCAGCCTCTTTCACAAAGACTTCCTGACCAATTCGATCCGGCACCTTAGCAATACTCGCCACAATTTCACGTACCATTTGTGCACGTTTGAGCGGATCGCCAGCTGCCTCTGCTAATAAAACTCCAGTCTTGAAGCTGATGAAATCGCGACGATTTGAACTAATATATGCTTCTAATTCCTCCGTGCTGTGTGCTTGCGCAAAACTATCCGGATCTTCTCCATCTGGGAAAGGAACAACCCGCACGTTCACCCCTTGCTCCAGCATCATATCTAAACCACGGAAACTTGCACGAATACCTGCTGCATCACCATCATAAAGCAAGGTAATGTTGGGAGTATAACGTTTAAGCATTGCTATCTGGCCTTCGGTAAGCGCTGTACCAGAAGAACTTACCACATTGCGTACGCCGTTTTGATAGAAACTCAACACATCCGTATAGCCCTCGACTAGAAGTGCCTCATCGCGCTTAACAATCTCTTGCTTGGCTTGAAACAATCCATAAAGTACCTTACTCTTGTGATAGATTGGGTTCTCTGGCGAGTTGAGATATTTCGCGGCCTTCGCATTACTCTTTAAAATCCGCCCTCCGAATCCCAGTACCCTTCCAGAGATAGAATGAATAGGAAACATTACACGGCCGCGAAAACGATCGTACCAGCCGCGTTCGTTGCGCATACTAATCCCTGAAGACTCCAGGGCCTGGTCACTGTAAGAATTGGCTAGAGCATAGTCCGCAAAAGCAGCAGATTGTTCTGGGCTGTATCCCAAATGAAACTTTTTGATGGTTTCGTCTGAGAAGCCGCGCTCCTTAAAATAGCTCAAACCTATAGCCTTGCCTTGATCGCTCTCATGCAATTGCGCTACATACCACTTTGCCGCTACATCAGAAATTAAATAAACGCCTTCCTTTAGATTGCCGGCTGCGATCTCCTCTGGAGTCTGCGGGCGTTCTTCGGGAATTTCAATATTGTATTTTTTTGCAATCCAACGCAATGCCTCAGGGTAGGACATCTGTTCTAATTCCATAAGGAAGGTCACTACATTACCCCCTTTACCCGAAGAGAAATCTTTAAAGATTTGCTTTGCAGGGCTCACCATGAAACTCGGCGATTTCTCGTTGTTAAATGGGCTGAGCCCTTTAAGATTGCTCCCGCTCTTCTTCAATTGTACGAACTCCCCAATAACCTCCTCAATCTGAGCGGTACTGAAGATTTGTTCAATGATACTATCGGGAATTCTTGACATAGTCCTGCAAGATACATTTACTAAACAAAAAAGCCACCCTTTCGGGTGGCCTGCAAGCTGAGTGAATACTAATTATTTCTGTAAATGTACATCCATTTGGGGAAATGGTATAGAAATTCCTTCTGCATTAAAGGCCTTATACACTTCTGTGGTCACAGAATAATAGAGTGACCAATAATTTTCGCTCGCAACCCATGCACGAACTACAATATGAACTGAAGAATCAGCCAATGCACTAATTTCAATCAAACCTTCAGGCTCCTTTAAAACTCTTTCATCAGCGTCGATGATGTTTTTAATGATGGACTTTGCCTTTTCTACATCATCACCGTAACCTATTCCAAAAGTCCACTCTTGACGTCGTGTCGTTTCTGCGCTATAGTTGATCAAACTACCGTTGCTCAATCCACCGTTTGGAATTACGACTTGCTTATTGTCTGAAGTTGTCAGGATCGTCGTAAAAATCTGGATACTCTTCACCGTACCACTATATCCTTGCGCTTCAATAAAATCTCCCACCTTGAACGGCTTAAACATGAGAATCATGGCACCTCCGGCAAAATTTTGTAGCGTACCGCTTAATGCCATGCCCACAGCCAAACCGGCAGCACCTAGTATGGCGACAATACTAGTTGTCTCTACCCCTAGTTGATTAATGGTCGCAATTACGACTACCGCTTGAAGTGCAATTTTTAAGAAACTCTGAAGAAATGTGGTAAGACTAGCGTCGACATCTCTAAGCGTCAACGCTTTCGTAACGGCACGCATCATGACCTTCACTACGCGCATGCCTATCCAGAAAATAACGATGGCAAGAACGAGCTGCTTCGCCCATTCGAATGCATTTACTTTCAATGCGTCGAGCATTGCCTCAAATTCTTCCATGACTCTATTTTTTCCGTGCTACGGTAAATTCCAACAACGATTCAAAAGAATCGCGTACAGCACTTTGTGGAAAGGTAAAAAGAAGTTCTTTCGCCTTTGTAATGTGCTCCTCCATTTTAGAACGCGCATAGTCCAATCCTCCTGAATGTCGCACAAAATCAACTACTTCTTGCACTTTTTTAGGACGATCGTGGTGCTTTTTAATGGTTTTGATAATGTATTTACGCTGTTTTGGTGCAGCTTCTTTCAACGCATGAATCAAAGGCAAAGTCATCTTCTGCTCCTTAATATCAATCCCTGCAGGTTTCCCCGTAAGATTGACTTTTTCAAAATCGAACAGATCGTCTTTTATCTGAAAAGCCAATCCTAAGTGACGACCTATGTCACGTAATTTTGAAATGCTCGGAGGATCGGCCTCAACGCTGGATGCTCCAACAACGCAACAGGTTTCTATTAGTGAGGCTGTCTTTTGTTGAATTACATCATAATAGACCGCTTCAGTAATGTCCAATTTTCTCGCTTTTTCAATCTGAAGCAACTCCCCTTCACTCATGGCCTTTACCGCGCCACTAACATGCTCGAGTAAGGCGTATTCCTTGGTTTCAACCGCCAGTAGTAATACACGGGATAATAAATAATCCCCTATTAAAACTGCGACTTTATTCTTCCAAAGCGCATTAATACTAAAAAACCCGCGACGCATATCTGAATCGTCTACAACATCGTCATGTACGAGCGTAGCTGTGTGCATCAGTTCTATTAACGAGGCGCCCCGATAGGTGCTTTCATTTACTTCACCTAGTAATTTCGCACTTAGAAAAACAAGTATAGGACGCATTTGCTTCCCCTTCCGTTTTACCATGTAGCCCATCACTCGATCTACAAGTGGGACCTTCGAGCTCAAATGCGCTTTGAACTTAGGCTCGAAACGTTGCATTTCCTCTCGAATAGGTGCCTTGATGTCTGCCAATTTCGCCATTAGTTCCAGCCGTTTTCTTTACAGACCTGTTCGTAGGCTTTTTGAACATTCAAGAAGGTTTCTTTCGCAGCGGTCTGTGCTTCCTCGCCTGCGCCAACTAGACGGTCCGGGTGGTATTTCAACGCCATTTTACGATACGCTTTCTTTACCTCAGCTTCCCCAGATCCCTTAGCTACCTCTAAAACTTTATACGCCCAATCCGCATCTTGACCTTTGTGGAACATCGCTTGGATAGAAGCAAAGTCATAGGCATTGATACGTAAATTTCTAGCAATACGCTTTATCTCCTCTAACTCACTAGGATGCAAATAACCGTCGGCTAACCCCAGCTTGAATAAAAAATGAATCAACTGTAGCCGTGTGCTATGGGTCGTGAAACTATTGATTTGTCCGCAAACCTTAGTCAAAGGAATGGGCTGGTCTACAATCTTTTTAAATACTTTGAAACTCTCATTGGCTTTTTCCTTTCCGAACATACCAACGAACTGTTGACGCACAAAGTCCAATTCGCTTTGACTTACTTTACCATCGGCCTTAATAACTCTTGCAGCTAAAACCAATAATGAAATATGAAAATCACTGGGCGATCCTTGGCGCTGTGAAGTTGCGGACCACTGGCCACCAGCACGTCGAGGCTCCGGACCATCCGCACCAACCAATTCGTGCATCATATTGCCTAAGGCTACGCCGAGAAGTGCCCCAATAGGCCCTCCTAAACTCCAGCCGAGGCCACCCCCGAAAATTTGAAATAGTCGTTTCATTCGCAACCCAAAGATAGGTTACGTGAACGTCTTCAATGGCGAAGAGTAAATAAAATCAAGTAGCGAAAATCGCAAGCGCTGATATCCCCGCTATGATGAGAATAACTAAGCCTATCTGAGCGTAAAGTTGCGCTTTTGTCATTCTCGCTTCAGGGGCTCGTTTACCCGCTCCCGCGGACCGAGTTTTCCGAGCATCTCGCTGTGGTGCTGCACTATTGGACATAAACGTTGAGTAGGTTGTGTTCCTTATGAAGATAAGGAATTCTATAGGATCTAACAAATTCAATTTACCCACAATACTATCGTAAACAGACTCTTAACCCCTAATTAGTCTCGATTTAGACTCGTTCAAAAAAATCAAAAAAAAAATCCCAAACGCAACGTTTGGGATTTTCTAAACATCATTTCTACTTTATTTATGAGCCACAAGAGACGCAATCGTCTGGATTCTCAATAGAACAAGCAATTTTTTCTTCTGCTGTCACTTCTTCTTTCATAGAAGCGATGGCAGCTTTCTGCGCTTCAACTCGCGCTTCAATTTCAGCTGGAGCAGCATCAGCTTCTGATGAAGCTTCTACTTTCTCCGAAGTTGCAGTATCTGAAACACCGGGAGCCATATCTGTCTGTGCGTTCTTTTTCACAGTGAACTTAATTGCAGAAGAAGCGGGCTTAGAACGCAAGTAGTACATGCCTGTTTTCAATCCTTTCTTCCATGCATAGAAGTGCATGGATGTTAGTTTACCCATGTTCGGGGCTTCCATGAATAAATTAAGACTTTGGCTTTGATCGATAAATATTCCTCGGTCAGCTGCCATATCTAAAATGTCACGCATGGAAATTTCCCACACCGTTTTATAAATGGCCTTTAAGTTTTCCGGCACCCCTTCAATGTGTTGTACTGAACCGTTTGAGGCCATGAGTGCATTCTTCATGTCATCGTTCCACAATCCCAAATCAATGAGGTCATGCAACAGGTGTTTGTTGACTACAATGAATTCTCCTGAGAGAACACGACGGGTATAGACATTTGAAGTATATGGCTCAAAACACTCGTTATTTCCTAAAATTTGCGAGGTAGATGCCGTTGGCATAGGTGCCATCAAAAGAGAGTTTCGAACGCCATGCTCTTTTACTTCACCACGCAAAGTTTCCCAGTCCCAACGACCACTCAACTCCCCATCTTTTACATCCCAAAGGTTGTGTTGGAATTTACCTTTAGAAATCGGGGAACCTTTGTAAGTCTCGTATGGACCGTCAACTATTGCCTGGTCTTTTGACGAGGTAACCGCTGCATAATACATGGTTTCGAAAATGTCCTTATTGAGTTGTTTCGCCTCTTCCGAATCAAAAGGTAAACGCAACATAATGAAGGCATCAGCCAAACCTTGTACACCTAGACCTACTGGACGGTGACGCATGTTTGAATTCCTTGCCTCTACCACCGGATAATAGTTGCGATCAATCACCTTATTCAGGTTTTTGGTCACCTTGTAAGTCACATCAAATAGCTTATCGTGATCGAATGTTCCGTCTTCAGTTACGAACATTGGCAAGGCTATAGAAGCCAAATTACAAACCGCAACTTCATCAGGAGAAGTGTATTCTAGAATTTCCGTACATAAGTTAGAAGAACGTATGGTACCTAGATTCTGCTGGTTCGATTTCAAGTTAGCCGCATCTTTGTAAAGCATGTACGGCGTTCCTGTTTCAATCTGACTTTCCATGATTTTCGACCATACCTCGCGTGCTTTCACAGTTCTACGACCGCGACCTTCACTCTCGTATTTCGTATAAAGCGCTTCGAACTCTTTACCGTGGCAATCGAACAATCCTGGACATTCGTTTGGACACATCAATGTCCATTCCTCGTTCTTCTCAACACGCTCCATGAATAAATCTGGAATCCACATTGCATAGAATAAATCGCGCGCACGCATTTCCTCTTTTCCGTGATTCTTTTTCAGATCCAAAAATTCGTAGATATCCGAGTGCCATGGCTCAACGTAAATTGCGAAAGACCCTTTGCGCTTACCACCTCCTTGATCAACATAACGTGCCGTATCGTTGTACACTCGTAGCATCGGAACAATACCGTTTGACGTCCCGTTGGTACCGCCGATGTACGAACCTGTTCCTCGGATGTTGTGGATGCTTAGTCCAATACCACCTGCACTTTGGGAAATCTTAGCCGTTTGCTTAAGTGTGTCATAAATACCATCGATACTGTCCTCCTTCATAGTAAGTAGGAAACATGAGCTCATCTGAGGCTTCGGAGTACCGGCATTGAACAACGTCGGGGTGGCATGGGTCATGTACTTCTTGCTCATGAGCTCATACGTCTCAATAGCACTTTCAAGATCGTCCTTATGAATACCTATACTCACTCGCATTAACATGTGCTGCGGACGTTCAACGATTTTACCGTGCATACGCAACAAATACGAACGCTCTAACGTCTTGAAGCCGAAGTAGTCGTAACTGAAGTCTCTGTCATAAATCAACTGAGAGTCCAGAAATTCTGCATTTTTCTCAATGATTTCGAAAACGTCATCAGCAATTAAAGGTGCGGGTTTACCTGTCTCTGGGTTGATGTATTCGTACAATCCCTGTACTGTCTCAGAAAAACTCTTTTTAGTGCTTTTGTGGAGATTGCTTACCGCAATGCGCGCTGCGAGATTGGCATAATCCGGGTGCTTGATGGTCATTGAGGCTGCAGTCTCTGCAGCCAGGTTGTCCAATTCCGAAGTAGTTACTCCATCATAGACACCGTCAATAACACGTTTTGCTACAGAAACTGGATCAACATATTCGCTGAGTCCATAGCAAAGCTTTTCAATTCTCGCCGTGATTTTGTCAAATTTAACCGCTTCTTTACGGCCGTCTCTTTTTAATACGCGCATCATGGTATTGTTCTTTCTTGTGTTGTGTGTAAGTCTTCTTAGAAGTTCATTGCGCCAAAGGCGTCATCAATGTTGTGGTCCGATTGCTCTTCGCCAACACCTGCTTTCTTGTATTCAGAAACGCGCTTCTCAAAGAAATTGGTTTTTCCTTCCAAAGAAATCATGTCCATAAAATCAAAAGGATTGGCGGTGTTGTATACTTTCGGACAATTCAGTGTTTCCAGGAGGTGATCCGTAACAAACTCTAAATATTCCGACATTAATTTCGAATTCATTCCAATCAGGTTTACTGGAAGTGATTCAGTGATAAACTCACGCTCAATCTCTAAAGCCTCTGAAAGGATTTGCATAATACGCTCCTGAGGCACCTTATTTACCAGGTGGTTGTTGTGCAAGTGGCATGCAAAGTCACGGTGCAAACCTTCATCACGCGATATGAATTCATTCGACGTTGCTAATCCTGGAAGAAGTCCGCGTTTTTTCATCCAGAAAATAGAACAAAACGCACCGGAGAAGAAAATTCCTTCGACCGCTGCAAAAGCGATTAGTCTTTCCGCAAACGATTCTGACTCAATCCAACGCAAAGCCCAATCCGCCTTCTTCTTAATGGCTGGGAAACGCTCGAGCGCATTAAACAATTCATCTTTTTCACTATCATTATCAACTAGCGTATCAATCAAAAGTGAATACATCTCACTGTGGATGTTTTCCATCATGATTTGAAAGCCATAGAAGAATTTAGCCTCTGAATATTGTACTTCATTTACGAAGTTCTCCGCAAGATTTTCATTCACGATACCATCCGAAGCAGCAAAAAATGCTAAAATGTGCTTGAGGAAATAACGCTCGTCGTCTGAGAGTTTTTTCCAATCCACAACGTCTTGGTGAAGATCAATTTCTTCTGCTGTCCAAAAAGAAGCTTCCTGCTTCTTGTACCACTGCCAGATGTCATCATGCTGAATGGGGAATATGACAAACCTGTTCTTATTTTCCTGAAGGATGGGTTCTTGTTGCATGGTTGCAATTATTAGTCGTCGTTAGGGCCGATTAAATAATTATAATCAGCTTAAAATCAATTAATTAAACTTGTGCTTATGGCAGGGAGTAGGCACTGGTGCTCGCTTGCAGCGGCGAACCGTCTATACAAACATGGCTCGTATTTGAAGGAATATCAAGAAAGTCAAATCGGGTTTTTACCACAGTTATTAACAACTCTTTTTGGTATCAAAAATGAATCATTCGGACTCCCCATTCGGCTGCAGCGACCCCTATGCGTATTTCATACTAAATCCAAAAAGTATTTTCCTTTAGTCTCCTGATAAATGAGCAGCCACTTCCTCGAGCTCGTTATAAAATGCAGGGCCATATTTACGAATCAGTGGTTCTTTTAGGAATCGATACACCGGTACCTTTAACTCTTCTCCCAAGGCACACGCATCACTACAAATAGACCAACGATCGTAGTTCAATGCTTCAAAGTCCGCATACCGAGCAATTCGAATGGGGTACAAATGGCAAGAAATAGGTTTTTTCCAATCCACGACACCGTCGTTGTAAGCCTGCTCAATTCCACATTTGGCTGTACCGTCCGGATCAAAAACGGTATAGGCACACTCTTTTCCGTCATTCAAAGGCGTCTCAAGCTCGCCTGAACCAGCCACACTAGTACCTTGATTTTCAATGGATTTTCGACCTTTTTCAGTCAAGTAATCACGGACTTTAGGGTAGATTTTCTCGAGTATTTCCGCCTCCTCTGGCTCCACAGGAGCACCTGCATTTCCTTCCACACAACAAGCGCCTTTACAGGCGCTGAGGTTACAGACAAACTCCTTTTTGAAGAGTTCAGATGAAAGCAACTTGTTACCAATTTCGATCATAACACAAAGCTAGTTCAGTAAAGGGATGGTCAGCTAAGAGAAACGCGCTAATTTTGCACCAAATACTAACCGCATGGGATTTAACTACAACGACGCGCTCAGCGCGTTCCTCATACTGTTCGCCGTCATAGATATTTTAGGAAGTATTCCCATTATCGTCACGTTGCGAAAAAAAGTAGGGCAAGTTCAAAGTGAAAAAGCGACTTTAGTTGCCGGTGCGATCATGATTGTTTTTTTATTCCTTGGGGAACGAATATTACACCTCTTAGGCGTTGATGTTCAGAGCTTTGCTATCGCTGGTAGCTTTGTATTGTTTTTCTTGGCGTTAGAGATGATTTTAGGCATAACCCTTTATAAAGAGGAGTCTCCCAACACCGCAAGCATAGTGCCTATAGCCTTTCCAATGATCGCTGGCGCAGGAACCATGACTTCCTTAGTCTCTCTTCGTGCGGAATTTGCCAATATCAATATCATCATCGCGATCGTCTTAAATATGATTGTCGTATACGCTGTTTTAAAAAATACGGAACGAATAGAACGAATCTTAGGAAGCGGTGGACTGAGTATACTTCGAAAAGTTTTCGGTGTTATCTTGCTCGCAATTGCGGTGAAACTCTTTTTCGCCAACCTCATCCCCTTGTTACAAAACGCATAATATACCATGTCTGACGACCAGTTTAAAAATGTCATTGCCCACGCCAAAGAGTACGGGTTTATCTTTCAAAGCAGTGAAATTTATGACGGCCTAAGCGCTGTTTACGATTACGGCCAGAACGGAGCACTCCTTAAAAATAATATCAAAGCCTATTGGTGGGGATCAATGGTGCAAATGCATGAAAATATCGTGGGAATTGATTCCGCCATTTTTATGCATCCTACGACCTGGAAAGCTTCAGGGCATGTCGATGCTTTTAATGACCCGTTGATTGATAATAAAGACAGTAAAAAGCGCTACCGGGCAGACGTGTTGATTGAAGATCATGTCGAAAAAATTCGCCAAAAGATTGAAAAAGAAGTTGGCAAAGCAGCTAAGCGTTTCGGTGACAGCTTTGAACGCGCGCAATTTGAATCTACGAATCCACGTGTAGTCGGTTACCATGAAAAAATACGCTCCATTATGGACCGCTTTGTAAAATCCATGGAAGCTGAAAATCTCGCAGATGTCAAACAGCTTATTGAAGACGAACAAATTAAATGTCCGGTGAGTGGCTCTATGAATTGGACCGATGTGCGCCAATTCAACTTAATGTTTGGCACTCAAATGGGGTCCGTAGCCGAAGGTGCTTCAACTTTATACCTTCGCCCAGAGACCGCCCAAGGCATTTTCTTGAACTATCTAAACGTTCAGAAAACTGGCCGCATGAAAATACCGTTTGGAATTGCCCAAATCGGGAAGGCATTTAGAAATGAGATTGTTGCACGTCAATTCATATTTAGAATGCGCGAATTTGAGCAGATGGAGATGCAATTTTTTGTTCGTCCTGGTACGGAAATGGAATGGTATGAAACATGGAAGGAAAAGCGCCTTGCCTGGCACAAGAGTTTAGGTATTGATGCAAGCAATTACAGGTTTCACGATCACGAAAAACTAGCACATTATGCCAACGCAGCCGCTGACATTGAATTTAAGTTTCCATTTGGCTTTAAAGAATTAGAGGGTATTCATTCGAGAACTGACTTTGACTTAAAACAGCACGAGGAATTTAGTGGTAAAAAATTACAATATTTTGATCCTGAGTTGGGTGAAAATTATGTGCCGTACGTCGTTGAAACCTCGATAGGTCTGGACCGAATGTTTTTGGCAATTCTATCCAATAGTCTACAAACGGAAAAATTGGAAGACGGTTCAACACGCACAGTAATGAACATTCCTGCATTCTTAGCCCCTTACAAAGTAGCCGTTTTGCCGTTATTGAAGAAAGATGGGCTTCCCGAAAAAGCACGTCAGGTAATGAATTCGTTGAAATTTGATCATATGGTTAAATACGACGAAAAAGATGCAATAGGAAAGCGTTACCGTCGCCAAGACGCGGCCGGAACCCCTCTTTGTGTTACGGTAGACCACCAGACTCTTGAAGACAATACATTGACGGTCCGATTTAGAGATACGATGGAACAAATCCGTATACCAATGGCGGAATTAAGTGCCCTGGTTACTGAAAAAGTATCCTTGAGCGCACAATTTTCAAAACTTTAATGACAAATTAATTGTAGACATTTGATTTTCAGTTAATTTTCCACTGTTTATAAACTAAAATCATTCGCAAAATGAAAAAGGTACAATTATTTGCTGCTGCTGTTGTTGCTGTTGCAATGACTGCGTGTGCAGCTCCTGCTGAAGAAGCTGAAGTAACGGAAGAAGTCGTAACAGAAGAAGTCGTAGCTGAAGAAGTGGCTGAAGAGGTTACTGAGGAAGCTGATACTACTGCTGAAGAGGCTACTGAAGAGGTTGCAGAAGAAGCAACTGAAGAAGCTGCTGCAGACGAGCACGAAGGTCACGACCACTAGGAAGTAACCGCGCTTTAAAGCCTAAGAAAATCCCATTACCGCTTGTCGGTGGTGGGATTTCTTATTTCAAAGCAGCCGATGCAGAACGTACAACTTCTTTTAAAACGGAATCGTCAGTACGAAGTACATTTCTATATGCATCGAAACCCCAAATATTCTTAGCGTATGCTGCCTTTAAAAGGAATCTGATTTCTTTGATATCTACGCTCGATAAATCTTCCAACACCAGACCATAGCTTCCATATTCCAGAAATGAATAGAGTTGCATGTCCGAGAGTTCAAAATCGGTCACGAATCTATCAAACGTCCACAGTTGAAAATCTGCACGCTGAGCATCTATCTGCTCGAATGCAAAGGCGTCCATAGTACCAAAGGACATGCTCCAGTAGTAGCTATTAGAAGAATCGGCCGGTAAATAAATATCAGGCTCAATTCCACCGCTTGCAAGAAGCACCTTCCCGCTATCGCTAGTAAAAACAGCACCTTCCATTTGGCCAGGAAGATCTGCGCCATCATATGGCTTTTGAATCGACCGACCCGAAGGTGTAAAATAATAGGCGACAGTTAACCTCACTTTAGAGCCGTCAGACAAGATTTTATCTTCTTGTACCAACCCTTTTCCGAAGGAGGTCGATCCATAAACGGTGGCTCGATCATGATCTTGCAAAGCACCTGTTACGACTTCTGAAGCACTAGCACTGTTTCCATCTATGATAATATGTACGGGCAAATCTTCATAACGCTCACCGCCGGAGGCTTTGGAAGTATGCATCCTGCCATCACCGTATTTCGTAATTACGATACTTTTCTCTTCACCCAAAAATTCATCGGCAATGGCCACTGCTTCGTGCAGGTATCCGCCAGGATTACCGCGTAAATCTAAAATTAGGCCACGCATTTGCAAACTATCTAATCTATTCAATGCAACCAGCAGCTCATCGTGCGTTGTTTCAGCAAAGCGCTCTACACGTACATAACCCAAGCTACCAAGCATCTGGGTACTGACCACACTTTCTAAGGGAATGATACCGCGCTGAACGGCCGCGGTTAGCGTCAATCCATCCCGCAGGATGCCGAAAGTAACATAAGAACCTTCTTCGCCCTTAATTCTCTTTGTAACTTCTTCATTAGTAAGCTGAGGTCCTGTAATTGTATCTCCGTCTATCGTAACTATTCGATCTCCCGGTAAAAGACCGTAGGAGGCTGCGGGACTATTTTTCATAATATTCACAAAGACCAATGTGTCTTTGTGAATACGGAATTCCACTCCGATACCGGAAAAGTTCCCCTGCATTCGCTGCGTTATATACGCATCATCTTCGGCTGGAATGAACGTGCTGTGCGGATCGAGGGAACTTAGAACGTGATTCATCGCATCGTCCATCAATGCGTCAATATCAAGAGTATCTACATATTCGTATTCGAGAAAACGAAAAAATTGATCCAATTTTGACCGTTTAGGTTGCGCATCAGAACGAAACTGTAAGCCAATCCATACCCCAAAAATGAGGAACCCAAAAACCCACAAGACTACTGAATCACGCTTCATTCGACAGCCAACTGTTGCGTTTTAACACCTGCCTTCTCTAAAAAGCGTAAACCACTATCATCTTTGTATTTATTGATGTAAACCAACCGGCGAATACCTGCTTGATGCACTAGTTTACTGCATTCCTTACACGGGCTTAACGTCAAATAAAGTGTTGCCCCTTGAGCGGAAGCTGGACTACCGGCAACTTTGAGAATGGCATTTGCCTCAGCATGCAACACATACCATTTTGTATAATTCTCCTCATCCTCACAAGGATTCTCAAATCCAGTAGGCGTACCATTAAATCCATCCGAAATAATCATTCGATCTTTGACAATCAATGCGCCGACTTTTTTGCGGTTACAATGACTAAGTTGTGCCCACTCCTGTGCCATTCGCAGGTAGGCTTGATCGTATTTTTGCTGCTTCTGTTGTTCTTCTGCTGTCATGAAGTTGTGAATTTAAAACTTTCGATTCGAAGCGGGGGTACGGCAGTACCAATTATTTTAAGTTCGCTTGATCGGAATAGTATATTGGATTCGAACCGGTTTTCCATCGATTGCAGCCGGGAACATTTTAGGCAATGCCTTGAAGATTTTTCGCACCACATGCATTGTGTAGAATTTAGTGTTGCTAAACGGCCAAAAAAAAATTCATAGTTCTCGAGAATTCATTCAAAAACAAGCTTTAACAATGGTGTTCTACTGTGTTTAAAAACTAAAAAACCCATCCTCGAGTATGCTCGAAATGGGTTTCTTAGTTTTTCGGCCGCGAAGCGCTACCGAAGTGTGGTACCTTGGGCGGGAATCGAACCCGCACTCCCGAAGGAACTGGATTTTGAATCCAGCGCGTCTACCAATTCCGCCACCAAGGCAAGGTTGAATTGGACGGCAAAAATAAGGGGGTTTTCTAATTCTCCTAACTTTTAAAAGAAAGAATTTCAATCCCACCTAGATTTAGGTGTATTTTTCTGTTCTTTTACTTACATTTGCACCCCTCTTCGGAGGAGCTTAAACCGCTACAAGAACACTGATATACAGTACAAATGGTACCTGAAGCTAAAATTTTCGCCGGTAGACACACCATGCACCTAGCAACGCAGATTGCTGGGCGTTATGGCATACCCATGGGTAATGTGAAGATCACGGAGTTTAGCGATGGTGAAATTTGTCCTTCATTCGAAGAAACTGTTCGCGGAACACGTGTGTTTCTCATACAAAGCACAAATCCACCGGCAGATAACTTGATGGAATTATTGTTGTTGTGCGATGCTGCAAAGCGCGCATCCGCAAAACACATTACTGCAGTTATACCTTACTTTGGATTAGCGCGTCAAGACCGCAAGGATAAACCAAGAGTCCCGATAGGCGCAAAACTGGCGGCTAAAATGCTGATGGCAGCAGGTGCGACGCGTGTCATGACTATGGACTTGCACGCTGATCAAATTCAAGGATTTTTTGAAGTACCTGTTGATCATTTGTTCAGCTCTGCAATGTTTATTAAAGACATTGAAAAAATGCAGCTTGGTGATTTATGTATCGCCTCTCCTGATATGGGTGGTGCTAAACGTGCACATGCTTACGGAAGGAAGCTAGAAGCTGAAGTAGTGATTTGCTACAAACAACGAAAGAAAGCGAATGTCATTGATAAAATGACTGTAATCGGCGAAGTCGAAGGCAAGAACGTCATACTTGTTGATGACATGGTCGATACCGGCGGTACTTTATGTAAGGCAGCTGAAATGTTAAAAGAAAAGGGCGCAAAGACCGTTCGTGCGTATTGTACACACGGCGTTTTAAGCGGTCCCGCGCATGAGCGCATTGCTCAAAGCGCATTGGAGGAATTGGTCATTACTGATACCATTCCCCAAACCAGTGAGAACCCAAAGATCCGTGTGATCTCCGTTGCTGAAATGTTTGCTCAGGTGATGAAAAATGTTCACCACCATGAGAGTATTTCAGGACACTTTATAATGTAATACCAGAATAAACTAGATCAGATGAAGTCTGTTGAAATTCAAGGAAACGAAAGAACCAACTTTGGTTCTAAATACGCTCAACTAGAGCGCAAAGCGGGCAACGTACCGTGTGTTATTTACGGTGGCGAAGCACCCATTCACTTCTCTGCACCTACACTCGCCTTTAAAGGCTTGGTATATACTGCTGAGGCAAAAACTGCGAAAGTAACTGTAGGGAATACTACTGTTGAAGCCGTGATTCAAGATTTACAGTTCCACCCGGTAACTGACCAGTTGATTCACATTGACTTCATCCAGTTAGTAGAAGGCAAGCCTGTAACCATGGACATTCCAGTGGTACTGCACGGTCAAGCACGCGGTGTATTGAACGGTGGTAAATTGAAGAGTGTTCTCCGCAAGCTAAGCGTTCGCGCAGTTCCAGGCCAATTGCCTGAGAGCGTTGATTTAGACATCAACGAACTAAGAATTGGGAAATCTATTCGTGTAAGCGATGTGAAATCTGAAGGATTTGAGATCCTCAATGCTTCAACTGCAGTCATCGTCACCGTTAAGAAAGCACGTGGTGCTGTCGACGAAGACGAAGAAGGTGATGACGAAACGGCAGAAGAAGGCGCTGAAGCTACAGCAGAAGCTGCTGCTGAATAATTTTTACCTTTACGGGTATGAAGAAATTCCTCATTGTAGGCCTAGGTAATCCTGGTGCCGAATATGAAAATACCCGTCATAACATAGGTTTTTTGACATTGGACGCCTTTGCGAAGGCGTCCAATGTTGTTTTTGAACCTGGGCGCTACGCGCTTACGGCAGTGGCTAAGATTAAAGGACGTACGTTTCGATTAATTAAGCCGACCACCTTCATGAATCTTAGTGGAAATGCAGTACGCTATTGGATGCAGGAGGAAAATATTCCCATTGAAAATGTTTTAGTAATCGTGGATGATCTCGCTTTGCCATTAGGCGCAGTGCGCATTCGTGAAAAAGGTTCTGATGCCGGGCATAATGGCCTGAAAGATATTCAAGCGAAATTGGGCCGTAATGACTACCCTCGACTCAAGTTCGGTATTGGCAGCGATTTTCCTAAGGGACGTCAAGTAGACTATGTCCTCGGCGAATGGAATGAAGATGAAATGCTAGACCTTCCTATTCTTATAGAGCACTGTGTTAAAGCCATACAAAGTTTCGCACTCGCAGGCACAAGACTTACCATGACCCAATTCAATAAGAAATGACCAAGGCCCAGCGCATTTTGGCTTTCTACCACGGGTTAGACTTTGATCACACTTTCCTGGATGACGATTTAGCTGTTCTCAATCCGTTTGAAGGCGCTAGTCCGGCTCAAGGACAGGCCCTCTCCGATTTCTATCACACCTTTTACAGCGACAATAAACCACGAAATTTAATATTAGGTATAAACCCCGGAAGACTGGGTGCTGGAGCCACTGGTATTCCATTTACAGATACAAAACGCCTTGTGGGATGCGGTATTTCTTTTGACGCTTTCACTACACACGAACCCAGCTCCGTATTCGTTTACGAGGCGATCGAAGCTTTTGGAGGTGCTAAAGCATTTTATCAAGACTTTTTTATCGGATCCGTTTGTCCTTTAGGCTTTACTATTCGAAAGAAGGGCGGCATGGTTAATTTTAATTACTACGACCGGACGAGTTTCGCAAAAGCGCTTGCACCTTATCTACTCGAGCAAATACGAGCTCAAATTGAATTGGCCGGTAAAAACGAACGCATCATTGTCTTTGGAACAGGAAAGAATTTGAAATTTCTAACCCAATTGAACAAAGAATTTAATTTTACGCCTGAATTGATTGCCTTAGAGCATCCGCGGTACATCATGCAATACAAATACCGTGATCGCGAAAGTTACATCACTAAATACCTCGAGGCCTTTTCCTTATAGCTGACAGCTTCGTTCCCTACTACATTTAAGAGAACCGGTTCGCCGTAAGGAGCCGATTGAGATTATAAAAAAAGCCACCCCAATCAAGGAGTGGCTTTCGTTTTTATGCGATACACGCGAATAATTTACATCATTCCCATGCCGCCGCCCATACCACCGCCTGGTGGCATTGCTGGCTCTTCCTTAGGAATCTCAGTAATCGTGGCTTCTGTGGTCAACAACAACCCTGCAACTGATGCTGCATTTTCGAGCGCGACACGCGTAACTTTCGTCGGATCAATAACACCTGCATCATACATGTTTTCGTAAACGTCGGTCTTCGCATTGAAACCGAAGTCGCCTTTGCCTTCTTTAACTTTGGCAACGACTACCGAGCCTTCCAGACCTGCATTGTGCACAATCTGACGCAACGGCTCTTCGATTGCTTTCGAAATGATTTGAATACCGGTGCTTTCGTCTTCGTTTTCGCCTTTAAGGTCTTCTAGCGCTGAGCTTACACGAACAAGCGCTACACCACCTCCGGGAACGAAGCCCTCTTCTACTGCGGCTTTAGTAGCTGCAAGTGCATCATCTACGCGGTCTTTCTTCTCCTTCATTTCAACCTCAGAAGCAGCTCCGACATAAAGAACAGCAACACCGCCAGCGAGTTTCGCTAAACGTTCTTGCAATTTTTCGCGATCGTAATCCGAAGTAGTATTTTCGATTTGTGCTTTGATTTGATTCACTCGACTTGCGATAGCTTCACGTTCACCAGCACCGTTTACAACTGTGGTGTTGTCCTTATCGATGGTCACTTTTTCTGCCGTTCCCAGCATCTCCATAGTCGCTCCTTCAAGCGTCATACCGCGCTCCTCAGAAATTACTTGACCGCCCGTTAAGATGGCGATGTCCTCGAGCATTGCCTTGCGACGGTCACCAAATCCTGGTGCTTTCACTGCAGCAATTTTGAGTGAGCCACGAATGCGGTTTACAACTAATGTTGCTAAAGCTTCGCCATCCACATCTTCTGCAATAATCAATAATGGGCGACCGCTTTGGGCTGCCGGCTCTAATACAGGAAGCAATTCCTTCATAGAGCTTACTTTTTTATCGTAAATCAGAATTAATGGATTTTCCAATTCAGCAACCATCTTCTCAGTATTGGTTGTGAAATAAGGGCTCAAGTATCCACGATCAAACTGCATGCCTTCAACTACATCAACATACGTTTCTGTACCCTTCGCTTCTTCAACAGTAATAACACCTTCATTTTTCACTTTGGCCATTGCCTCTGCAATCAATTTACCGATGGTACTGTCGTTGTTTGATGATATTGAAGCGACTTGCTCTATCTTACTGTTGTCGTCACCCACCTCTTGGCTAAGGGACTTTAATTCGGCAACTAAAGCGGTAACTGCTTTGTCGATACCGCGCTTCAAATCCATTGGGTTCGCTCCTGCGGCCACGTTCTTCAATCCGTGGTGATAAATTGCTTGAGCCAAAACAGTAGCTGTAGTAGTTCCATCACCTGCGATATCTGCAGTTTTAGAGGCTACTTCTTTTACCATCTGTGCGCCCAAGTTTTGCAACTTGTCTTCCAGCTCAATTTCTTTCGCTACAGTGACACCGTCTTTAGTTACGTGCGGTGCTCCGAATGCTTTTTCTATGATTACGTTGCGGCCTTTGGGACCTAGGGTCACTTTTACCGCATCTGCCAATGCATCTACACCAGCCTTTAAGCTGTTTCTTGCATCTACGTCAAATGAAATTTCTTTTGCCATGATTTATGGTTTTTTCGTTTGATTAAACAATTGCCATGATGTCTGCCTCACGCATAATGAGGTAATCACCATTTTCATACTTAAACTCAGTTCCGCTGTACTTACCGTACAATACCACGTCACCAACATTTACAGTCATAGGCTCATCTTTTTTACCTGGACCTACGGCTACTACCATGCCTTTTTGAGGCTTCTCTTGCGCTGTATCAGGAATAATGATTCCAGATGCAGTCGTAGTTTCAGCAGCTGCAGGTTCAATGATTACTCTGTCAGCTAATGGACGAATGTTTAAATCTGCCATGATTTATGTTTTTAGTTACAGTTTCCACTCTTTTACATGAAATTTTATGCCAAAGCATTTTCTGTGTCAGAGTGTCATCGCGCGGCGGCCGCCGCGCGAAATTTTGACACACAAAAAATAAAAACCCGCGCAGCGGAGCTGCGCGGGCCGTATAGTAAAGTCAAATTGACGGATTATTCTACGCTCTCAGGCATTCCTTCTACAGGAGCCTCACCAGTAGGTGCCGCTTCTCCAGCAGGAGCAGCAGGCATTTGTGGCTGGAACGGCATAGCATCCTCAACTTGTTCGTTAATCAAGGTATCTTCTAAAACAACATCTGCATCCGTCGAAACAAGGTTCATACCGATCACAAGAACGAACAAACCAATGACCAAGGCCCAAGTCGCTTTATCTAAAAAGTCCGTTGTCTTTTTAACGCCGCCCAACATCTGTGGGCTATCACCTCCAAATGCAGAGCTCAAACCACCGCCTTTAGGATTTTGAACGAGAATCACCAAAACGAGTAGGATCGACACTACTACGATCAATATGGAGAATAATGCTGTCATGAGTTCTTTTCTTTCTTAATTGCTCTAATTCGGTCGGCAAAGAAACTACTTTTTTCCGGGTATTTCAAACTTAGTACCTCGTAGGATTTAATTGCCTTCTCAAAAAGTCCTTGCTTCAGGTAAATCTCTGCCAATGTTTCCGTTACAAAGCGACCTTGTCCATCTGCTTCAAGACTAAAAACATTGATTTTCCCGTCGCGCTTGTTGCCTTCAAACTTGGGCAACTCACGAATAATTTTTTTAATATCACGTCCTGCCGCTGAAACCTTTTTAGCTGAAGAAACCGCAGCGGGCGCAGCCTGCGATTCTGCATTTAACCACTGCAGAAAGGATGCCTTTTCACTGAACGGCATCTCACGTTCTTCAGGCGCCTCCCAAGCCGGAGATTCCTCTAACGATTGTGCTTCTGAATGTGAATCCTGCTTTGGAGTGTCTTTTAAATCGGTTTCCAATTCAAACGAAGGCACGTCAATAGTGATTTTCGTCGTTTCAGGATCTGTGTTTGACTGATTCAACGAAGATTGTTCTTTCACCTCTTCTGCCTCAACAGCCTTCTTTTTAGGCTTTTGCACCGCGTCCGCTGCACTTTGAGCAACAGTGACCTCAGCAACTGAATCTTTTGAAACCGCATCACTCTGTTTTTCGGAAGTTAAAGAAGGTCGATTGTTATCCTCTTTCTTCGGCGATTCAGCTGGCTTAACGACTGCTTTTACTGGTGCATCTTTACCTCGTAACGCTCGAGATCTGAGAATAGCATTTCGTACAGCCTCCGGTAAATGTGATAGATCTTCGGGGGCTCCGATTGCATTCTTTGGGGCAACAGGTTTTGTAACCTTCGTTTTAGGCGCAGGAGGAGCCGAAGCTTTCTTTGTTTTTTTCTTTTTTGCAACCGGCGTTTTTTTCACAACCTCAGCGGGTATAGGTGACGCAGCGATTTTTTCAATTGGACTAGTAATGGCCACATCGCTCAATTCACCTTCAGTAGAAGATGCTATACTCGTATGACTGTCAAAATATACTTTTAAAGCCTCTCGGTTTGGTGTAGCAATGGCAGTGCGCTTTACTTGGGCTGGCAACAGGTAGCTTTCTTGCTGCTGCAATGCTTTCATGTAGAGTGCTTGTAACGGTGCTGCATAAGGAAAATCCGATACCGCCTGTTTGAGCATAGCAAGCTCCGACGCGTTTAAACGCTCAGGGTAGGCATATAATTCTTCGATTTTCTTTGCGTTCATCTACCAATTGGCAATAGCCCGGTTTAAAATATCTTCGGTCAATTCCTTCATAATCTCCGCTGCCAATTCCGTTTCAATATCGGAAAAATTCAAATCCGCATCGTAATCTCTAGATCTACTAAAACGCTGCTCAAAACTGTTCTGGTTGGCAATACTGTTTTCAAAGGAAACCTTAACGGAAATGGTGAAGCGCATCTGTGAAACCTCACTCGGGCCGCGTGCCGCTTGTGGTCGTAAACTGTAATCTGTAATGGCGCCCGAAAATTCCATATCTGCCGGCCCCTCAACCAAACGCAATGAAGTTTGCTGAACAAAGATGTCTTTCAACGATTCAGTAAAAATCTGTGACATCTCAGGATTCACGATTGCCGCGGTGTTATCAAAGAAATCTACATTCAATGTTTTTGCCTCGCCCACATTTCCACCGGTAAAGCTGTAACCGCCTTTGCACCCTGGAAGGATGAGGAGAAACAGTACTGCAGGAAGGAAATAAGATAAGCGCATTATTCCAGGTTGTATTGTTTGATCTTACGGTACAAGGTACGTTCGGATATGCCCAATTCTTTAGCAGCGGCCTTTCGTTTTCCTTGAGTCTTATCCAATGCCTTCTTTATCAATTCAATTTCTTTGTCAACTAGACTCAGATTCTCAATTTCGATAGTGTGCTCATCGTCCTCAAATGAATCGTATTCATCCGGATTTACAAAAGAAACGTCGTTAGACCCATTTCCAGTATAAGGCGTTACTGAAGAACGATCGGTATATTCAGCGCCAATCTGCGGATATTCGCGCTGTACACCCTCATAGAAGCCTTCACCATTCTGGACTGCTTTTTTTAGGGCGTTTAATTCCGAACGCATCTCGAATAAAAGTTTGTACAATGCCTCGCGTTCTTTTGCAAAATCCGCATTACTCACGCCATCACTGATGCGAGAATTAGCCAATGCAGGAAGGTTCGGAGCATCCACCTCGGGCAAATAGGCCTTGAGCACTTCCTTACCCACTAGACGCGTCGTTTCGATCACACTCATTTGCTCAGCGAGGTTGCGCAACTGACGAATGTTTCCTGGCCAACGGTAATGCTCTAACAATCGCACTGCCTCATCGTCGAGGCGTAGCGGTGGAAGATGGTATTTATTGGCGAAATCAGAAGCAAATTTTCGAAACAACAGATGTATATCTGAAGGGCGTTCTCGCAAGGGTGGCAGATGAATTTCTACCGTATTTAATCGGTAATACAAATCCTCACGGAATTTGTGATTTTTGATAGCATTAAGCATTCCCACATTCGTGGCTCCCACGACACGAACATCAATTTTATTCGCTCTCGAGGCACCCACGCGAATAAATTCTCCCGTTTCAAGGACGCGTAACAACCGAACTTGAGAAGGCATAGGTAGCTCGCCCACTTCATCTAGAAAGATAGTACCCGCATCGGCCTCCTCAAAATATCCTTTACGCGCTCCAGTAGCTCCAGTAAAAGCCCCTTTTTCATGACCGAAAAGTTCCGAATCTATGGTTCCTTCTGGAATAGCACCGCAGTTTACTGCGATGTAAGGGTTGTGTTTTCTGTGACTCAGTGCATGAATAATCTTCGGTATGCTCTCTTTACCTACACCACTCTCACCAGTGACGAGCACGCTTATATCTGTGGGCGCAACTTGCACGGCCTTCTCTAAGGCGCGGTCCAACAATGGACTTACCCCAATAATTCCGAAACGTTGTTTAATGCTCTTGATATCTGACATAGCTCCAATGTATTTAAGCCTCCGGGCTTGCTACTACTGAACCCAACAATGTAGCCGTAGTACAACTATTAATCTTAACGTGAACAAAGTCGCCTGGTTTAAAATCGTGTCGATCAAAAACCACCACACTATTGGTATCTGTTCGTCCAAACAATTGTGCCTCGCTTTTCTTAGAGGTTCCTTCTACCAGAACTTCAAATGTCTTTCCGACCATTTCCTCGTGACGGTATAAACTGTGTTTGCTTTGTAATTGGATGATTTCCGTTAAGCGACGTTTCTTAATCTCTTCAGGAATATCGTCTTCTAATTTTCTCGCAGCATACGTATTGGGACGCTCGCTGTAGAAGAACATGTAGCCGAAATCGTATTTCACATAATCCATAAGACTCAACGTCTCTTGATGATCCTCTTCGGTTTCCGTTGGAAATCCTGAAATCATATCATGACTGATAGCGCAACCCGGAATAATACGATGAATGCGGTCAATGAGTGCCATATATTCTTCGCGGTTGTGACCGCGATTCATCAATTCTAAGATGCGTGACGAACCCGACTGCACCGGTAGATGGATGTAATTGCATATGTTTTTGTATTTCGCAATGGTTTCCAGCACATCGTCGCGCATGTCTTGTGGATTCGAAGTGGAAAAGCGAATGCGCATGTGCGGTGCTGCCTCTGCAACCATAGACATGAGATCAGCGAAATGTACAGCACTAGCTTTGGCTACATCCGAAGCCTTTTCAAAATCTTTTTTCAAACCGCCACCATACCACAGGTAGCTGTCTACGTTTTGCCCTAATAAGGTGATTTCCTTGTACCCGCGTTTTGATAAATCCAATACTTCGTCTACAATGGTCTGCGGATTACGCGAACGTTCACGACCACGAGTAAACGGGACTACACAGAACGTACACATGTTATCACAGCCACGAGTAATGGACACGAATGCACTTACGCCATTGCCACCCAAGCGAACCGGCTCAATATCATCGTAGGTTTCTTCCTTACTCAAAATAACATTGACTGCCTTTCTTCCGCCGTCTAGTTCTTGCAATAGATTCGGTAAATCTCTGTAGGCATCCGGACCAACTACTAAATCGACCAACTTCTCTTCTTCTAGAAGTTTACCTTTTACTCGTTCTGCCATACAACCCAACACCCCAATTTTCATCTCAGGGTTCTTTCTCTTGTGGCCGTTAAAATGATTGAGTCGGTTACGAACAGTTTGTTCTGCCTTATCACGAATAGAACAAGTATTCAACAATACTAGATCTGCTTCCTCCGCATTTTGCGTGGTAGTGTAACCTTCCTTACCCAAAACAGATGCAACAATCTCGCTGTCAGAGAAATTCATCTGACAACCGTACGACTCTATATAGAGTTTTTTTGTGCCCGTTGGGTTTTTAGTCTCGAGAACCGTTCCGTCGTGTTCATGTGGGTTCTTATCGCCCTCGGCGTAGAGACCCCTTCCGCTTGCGCGCTTTGTCTTTGCTTCCATATTTCTAATCCGCTCAAAACTTTACTTTCTTTCGCGGTGATACAAAGATACAAGCAATGCTGACAATTTGTCCGATTTTAAAAAATCTATTACGTAGTAATACTAAAGCCTCGAAAACCACTCCTTAATATGGGAGTTGAAAGTTGCCGATTTTTAGCCTTTACTTTGCGGCAATAATTAAAATGCACCCCGCATCCTATGGCAAAGAATCTCGTAATCGTTGAGTCACCTGCAAAGGCAAAGACCATTCAGAAGTACCTAGGCGCCGATTTCCAAGTCCTATCCTCCTATGGACACATTCGCGATTTGTGCGATAAAGGAATGGCCATTGACATCGAAAATAATTTCCAGCCGGAATATTGTGTTTCAAAAGACAAAACCAGTCTGGTCAAAGAGCTTAAGGCAGCTGCTAAGAAAGTCGACAAAGTTTGGCTCGCGTCGGATGAGGACCGTGAAGGAGAGGCCATCGCATGGCATCTTTACGAAAGTTTAGGCCTAAAAGATGACAATACAGAACGAATCGTTTTCAATGAGATCACCAAAACAGCCATCCTACGTGCGGTTGAGAATCCTAGAAAGATCAATAAGGAATTGGTCGATGCCCAACAAGCGCGTCGAGTACTCGACAGACTTGTAGGTTATGAACTGAGCCCGGTGCTTTGGAAAAGCATTCAACGCGGCTTAAGTGCAGGGCGTGTTCAAAGTGTCGCGGTTCGCTTAATCGTAGAGAAAGAAAGAGAAATCGAGGGCCACGAAGTAACCTCTAGCTATAAGGTCAGCGGTATTTTCAGCGATGGAAAAATCAGCTTTAAGGCCGATGTAAGTACTAATTTCAAGACGCAAGAAGAAGCTAAAGTCTTTTTGAACGGTTGTGTTGGTGCAACATACGAGGTAGAGAGCGTTGAAATGCGTCCAGGTAAACGCAGCCCTGCAGCACCTTTTACAACGTCAACGTTGCAACAAGAAGCGAGCAGAAAATTAGGCTTTAGTGTGAGCCAAACCATGACGCTGGCGCAACGCCTGTACGAAGCCGGACACATTACTTACATGAGAACGGATAGCTTTAATTTGAGCAACGATGCCATTGCAGGCATCGCAGCACATGTTGAGCAGAGTTACGGTCCAGAATACCACCAAGCACGGAAGTTTGCGACAAAAAACAAAGGCGCTCAAGAGGCGCACGAGGCTATTCGTCCAACAAGCTTTGCAAAGAGTATGGCCGGTGGAGATGACCGCCAGAAAAAACTATACGACCTAATCTACAAACGCACCATCGCCTCACAAATGGCTGATGCGAAATTAGAAAACACCACCATCAAACTATTCAATCAGGAACAACCTGATGCACAGCGCTTTACTGCACGTGGTCAGGTAATTAAATTCGACGGTTTCATTCGTGTATATCAAGAAGGAACTGATGACGAGGGTACGGATGAATTGGACGGTCAACTACCGGCTGTAAAAGAAGGGAACACTTTAACTTCAAAAGAAATTACGGCAACCGAACGCTTCACTAAGCATACACCGCGCTATACTGAAGCCTCGTTGGTAAAGAAATTAGAAGAGCTCGGCATTGGTCGACCATCGACTTATGCCCCGACCATTTCCACCATTCAAAAACGAAACTACGTCATCAAGGACAGTCTTGAGGGCAATAAGCGTGAATACCATGTGTTAAGTGCAACGGCCGAAGGAGTTTCTGCCCGTGTAGATACTGAAACCTATGGGGCTGATAAAAATAAATTGTTCCCTACAGACATCGGTCGCGTGGTAACGGACTTCCTACTCGAGCACTATGGCTTGATCATGGATTACCAATTCACTGCAAAAGCAGAAGCAAACTTCGATACCGTAGCTGCAGGAGAAATTGGCTGGCAAGACAGCATTAAAGAATTTTACGGAGAATTCCATCCACTTATCGAAAACGCACCTGAAAATGCGCGTGCAAGTCGTGTTTTAGGTGAGGAACCAGGTACAGGTGAGCCGGTTTATGTCAAACTTGCGCGTTATGGGTTTGTATTCCAATTCGGTGACGGTGATGAAGAAACTAAACCGCGTTTCAAGAAGCTCCCTCAAGGTGTTGGTTTTTATGATGCCACCTTAGAGATGGCTTTACGCAAGGAAATTCTTCCACGCATCGTCGGCGATTATAAAGATCTCGAGGTAAAGGCAAACGTTGGCCGCTATGGCCCTTACGTGATGTGGAATAAGAAATTTTACAGCCTTACAGAAGATGCACCCGAAACCGTAAGTCTTGAAAAAGCGGTAGCTGTAATTGAAGAAAAAGAAGCTGGTGCGGCGAACAACACGATTGCGGAATTTACCGAGGAGCCATTAATTCAAGTCCTTAAAGGTCGCTATGGGCCGTATATCAAATCTGAAGGAAAGAATTTTAAGATTCCTAAAGACACGGATCCCGAAACTTTAGACCGTGCCGCTTGTGAAGAACTTATCAAAGCTGGCCCCACAAAGCGTCGGGCAAAGCGCAAATAAGGTTCTAAATTGGTCGGGTAAATGATTTGCCCGTGGAACATCTCAGCCCTGTACCGGAAAGTGTTATCGATGCACTTCCTGTTTTAGATACCAATCAGTTGGGACGAAGCATTCGTCGACATACTGAAATGGAGGGTCTACCTGACCTGGACGGCATTAAAGTCGCCATTGTTGGGGTGCAAGAAGATCGCAGGGCGTATCGAAACGTAGGTTGCGATGGTGCCGCCGATGCGATACGACCATTCCTGTACCAATTGTACAAGGGAAAATGGGACTACGGTATAGCCGACCTGGGCAATCTCTACAAGGGCGAACGTCATACAGACACATTACTTTTACTCAAGGAAATCACTCAAGAATTACTCCAGAGGCAGATCGTACTGATCACCATAGGAGGCTCACAGGAACTTACGTACGCGAATTACCGCGGTTATGACTCGCTCGAACAAACCGTAAATATTGTCAGTGTTGATGCCCGACTTGACGTCGGCTCAGAAGGGCGAGATTTAGACCATCAGAGCTACGTTTCTCATCTCGTACTCCAAGAACCACACAACCTCTACAACTTCACAAACCTTGGCTACCAGACCTATTTTAATAACCCGGAAGAAATCGGACTTATAGATAAACTTTTTTTCGAAGCAGTCCGATTAGGTCAAATACAAAATCAAATAGCTCGCACAGAGCCTTTCTTACGTGACGCTGACCTAGTCAGTATAGACATGAGTGCTGTGCGTCAAAGCTACAATCCAGGAACATTTTACACTTCACCACATGGTTTAAGCGGTGAAGACTTGTGCGCAATCACGCGATATGCGGGCATGAGTGATCGTCTGACCCAATTAGGACTCTTTGAATACAATCCAAGGCTCGATCGAAATGGTCAAAGCGCGCACCTTTGTGCCCATGCACTGTGGTATTTTCTCGAAGGACTTTCGCTGCGATTTGGCGATTATCCGATAGGCTCACGCGCCAATTATGAAAAATACACTGTTCTGGTCGACGAAGAGGATGAAGTTCATTTTCATAAAAGTCCTACGAGCGGACGCTGGTGGATAGAAATCCCAAAAGGAGGGCCGGATTCCAACAGAACTACTCTAGTGCCCTGTGATTATGAAGATTATACAGAAGCTTTGAATGGAAAAATACCCTCGAGATGGTGGAAGGCGCAGCAAAAAGCGTGATAACTAACCGATAAAAGTGTCGTTCGCAAAGGAATTTTTCTATCTTTAGCGGCAACTGAAAACATGTTTGCGCAAAACCACATGAAAAAAACCCGTATCGCCCTGTTTGCAATACTCTGCAGCTCAGCCCTTTGGGCTCAGCAAGACGTGCAGTTCACGCAGTTTGCAAACAATAAAATCTTCTACAATCCAGGCGTTACTGGAGCAGGAGATGCCATTTGTCTTTCCGCAGCACACCGCTCGCAGTGGGTGGGATTCGACAATGCGCCTACCACACAGAACTTTTCTTCGAATATTCCGTTGAATTTTCTACATGGAGGTCTTGCTCTGAATTTTACAAATGATATGATTGGTTATTTCCAAGACATCACTTTTGGCGTAGGTTACGGCTACCAAATGGACCTTGCGGGAGGTACACTCGGTCTAGGGCTTCGCGCTGACTTTAGAAATAAAAATGTCACCTCGGGTGTTTGGGCACCGCCCCAAACTATGAATGATCCGTCTCTAGTTGCTTTAGGTAGTACTTCAATGGCGACTGATTTATCTTTCGGAGCGTATTACCAGCAAGAAACATGGTATGCAGGATTAAGCAGTACTCGTTTACTTGAGACAAAAGACATCTTAAACGCGACAGGAGGTAGTGCAAATGCACAAATCCGCGGACAACGTCATTATTACTTAATGGGAGGGTATAACCTTGACTTAGGAAACGGCATCGTACTGCAGCCCGCAGCGATGGTTAAAACAGATTTAGTAACCACCCAGCTAGACATAAACGCAGCTGCAACTTATAATAATCAGATTTGGGGAGGCGTTACCTATCGTGTATACGATGCTCTAGCCATCATGGCCGGTTATCAAATCACCAAAGATTTACGTGCAACGTACTCATATGACCTTACGACCTCTTCCCTTGCAAATTCAAGCAGTGGTTCGCATGAAATCATGATGAGTTACTGTTTTACAATAGAGATACCACCTAAAGAAAAAGGTAGTTACAGAAACCCTATATTTTTGTAATATAGCGGCTTGCTTAAAAAAACGAATAAAGTAGAAATACATAGATTATGAAAAAGTTCCTCTTAGGGATGGCGTCTATCGCACTTCTAGCCTCTTGTGGCAGCAGTGATCACGGCGAATTGGTCGGTGTTCAAGACCGTCCTACCTGGTACCCTAGCGAACCCTATGGTATGGTGTACATTCCACAAGGATCATTCACTATGGGTAACCATGATGAAGATGTTCCTTACTCGTATACAGCCCCTGCAAAGGTGGTGAGCGTACCGTCATTCTACATGGACCAAACTGAGGTTACGAATAACGAATACCGTCAATTCGTGCGTTGGGTGCGTGATTCTATTACCCGTACGCGTTTAGCTGAAGGTTTGGTAGAAGACTTTGAATACACAGATTTAGCAGAAATGGAAGATCCGACGTTCTTTCAGGAGTATGTAGCACTAAACTATCCAGACAGCATGATGCGTAGATTGGATTGGGATCCTTACCTCGAGTGGGATAAAGACCGCTACCCATCTGCCGAATACACGGAAGTTATTGAAAGTATGTACCTCGCTCCTGAAGAGCAATGGTTGGGTTACCGCCATTTGGACACGCGTGAATTGAACTACACTTACTTCTGGATAAACAAACAGAAAGCAGCCAGTAAACTTAACCGTGTAAAATTTGACTACAAAGATCAAGACGGTGATGGTGAATTGTTCGGATACCGTGATTATATAAAAGATACTCAAGCAGAAAGCGATCGTGCTTCTTTCTTTGAGAAGGAAACCATTAATGTTTACCCTGATACCTTGGTATGGATTCATGATTTCACGTACAGTTTTAACGAGCCGATGCACGATAAGTACTTCTGGCATCCTGCTTATGACGAATACCCCGTAGTTGGCGTTAGTTGGAGACAAGCTCGTGCTTTCGCTAACTGGAGAAGTAAATACCGCAGAGATTTCCTCAAACGTGCGGGAGAATTGATAGAACACGACTTCCGCCTACCAACAGAGGCAGAATGGGAATATGCAGCTCGCGGTGGCGAGGAATTAACCACATTCCCATGGGGTGGTCCTTATGCTACGAATAGCGCAGGTTGTTACCTTGCCAACTTCAAACCACGCCGAGGTAATTTAACTGCAGATGGTGGTTTCTACCCTGTGAAAACCACAGCCTACTCACCAAACGGATACAACCTATACTGTATGTCAGGAAACGTGAGCGAATGGACTTCAACTGCTTTTGACGTACAGTCTTACGCTTTTGCGAGCGACGTAGCTCCCGAATTTCAGTACAATGCATTCGAAGATGAAACTGAAACGATGAAGCGCAAAGTGATTCGTGGTGGTTCATGGAAAGATGTTGCATACTTTATGCAACTCGGTGCAAGAGACTATGAATACCAGGATACAGCCAAAAGCTACATCGGCTTCAGAACCGTCCAAAGCTTTATTGGTCGTGATCTAAAAGACTTTTAATACAACCCTATCACTAATAACTCACAACAACAACTTTGAATTATGGCACTAATTGATGTAAACGGTAAGAGATTTAAGAACTTCATGGCAAAACTGTACGGTATTGGTGCGGCTGTTGTGATTTTAGGAGCCCTATTTAAAATCATGCACTGGGAAGGTGCCAATTACATGCTTGTTGTTGGTCTTGGAACAGAAGCCGTGATCTTCTTGTTTTCAGCGTTTGAAAAACCAGCAACAGATTACGATTGGTCTTTAGTTTACCCTGAGCTAGCAACTGGCGACGGTGGTGAACGTGCATTAAGTGTTACAGAGCAATTAGATACTGCTTTACAAGACGGTGGTATCGATTCAGCACTAATTGAGCGTCTTGGTGACGGTATGCGCTCCCTAAGCGAAACAGCAGGTTCTTTGTCTGGTGCTGTCGATGCCGCTGGTGCTACAGCAGCATACAGCGAGCAACTGAACAGTGCCGCTAGTAATATGGAAAATCTGAATGCATTGTATGCGGTTCAGCTCGAGAACGCAACTGCTCAGGTTGAACGTCAAAATGATGTTATGGAAAAATTGAGCGGAGCTTCTAATAACGCAGAAGGTCTTGCATCGCAACTGCAAAACTTGCAAGGCAATCTTGAGTCACTCAACAGTGTCTACGGTGGTATGCTAACTGCTATGGGAAAATAATCGGATACCCAAAACTATCCCATTAATTAACCCTAAACAAAAAGACTAAAAATGGCAGGAGGAAATTTATCACCACGTCAAAAAATGATCAACATGATGTACCTCGTGTTGACAGCACTTTTAGCCCTTAACGTATCGCGTGAGGTTATGGATGCTTTCTATGAGGTGATGGTTGGTCAAGAAGCATCGATCGAAACTGTAGAAGGCCAAAACGCCTCACTTTACGCGGCATTTAAGAGAGCGGCTGATGAGAATGAGGTGAAAGCCGGACCATGGAGAGATAAAGCACTTGCAGTAAAAGCGAAGTCCGATAATCTCTACAATACTATTGAAACCATGAAAGCCGAGCTCATGGAGCGCGGTGGCGGTGAAGATGAAGAGGTTCCTGGTAAACCTGCGAAAATGGATGATCGTGAGGCTGCTGCCAACTACTTCCTTGTTGAACAAAGAGGCACTGAACTAAAAGCTTCGATGGCCGATTTCAGAGATTATCTTGTGAATGAAGCAGGCGACAATTCATCATTAGCTTCAGCGATCACGAATTCATTTGATTTGAGTGACCGTATGCACGATGGTGCCGCAGAGAGCTGGGAGAAATCAAAGTTCGAGCACTATCCGCTCATCTCTGTAATGACCTTCTTAACGAGCATGCAAAGCGATATTAGAACTGCTGAAGCGAACGTGATCGGTTTCTTACACGAGAATATAGATGCGTCAGATATTAAAGTCACAGGTGTCCGCGCTGTAGTTATGCCTAAGTCTAAATTCGTTACCCAAGGTGATGAATACGAAGCCGAAATTTTCTTGGCAGCGTTTGATGATACAAAAGACCCTGAATTCTTAATTAACGGTGAAGCTCTCGATCCTGAGAACGTTAGCGGTGGCGTTGCTACTATAAAATTCCCAGCAAGTCGCACGGGAACTGTCGAGTGGAACGGTACAATCATTCTTGAAGCAAACGGAGAGAAGAAAGAATATCAGATCTCAGAATCATATAATGTAGCCCCTCCTAGCGTAGTTATTTCACCAACGAAAATGAACGTTCTTTACCGTGGCGTTGATAATCCATTAGAGGTTTCTGTACCTGGTGTAGATCCTGCGAACCTTATTGTATCTGGAGCA
>Ga0228625_1000084_pt1 | contig 62084 bp, 53 predicted proteins | sample 30DmetaG_FD_190482 | JGI IMG/M metagenome (GOLD analysis project Ga0228625, IMG submission 190482) | Seawater microbial communities from Monterey Bay, California, United States - 30D | ecosystem: Environmental > Aquatic > Marine > Coastal | place: USA: California | collected 2016-10-05
CATTTTTTATAATCATAATTATTTTCATTACTAACTACCTTTAGATTTATAGTTTTGTTTCTATTAGCATCTTTAAATATCATAATTCAGAAATCTCAAAAATAAGTAGTATCGATTAATAATATTACTTCTCTTGGTTTAATTTCAGGTATTTTAAATTCATATTTATCTAAATATTTTTGAATTGTTTTTACTGTAACTCAGTAATCTCCAGCTAATTCAGCATATGTTTGTTTTCTGAAACAATATTTATGCCATAATTCATTTATATCTATTTTTTGTTTCTTGCTTTTGTTTTGAAAAACATGACCACAAGATTTACATTTATATCTTTGTTTTCACCTTTTAAATCAGTCTTTTTTTATCTCTGCTGATTTACATTTTTTGCACCTTTTTTGGTAACTTTTATTTACCATTGGTAAAAGTTAAAGAGTATTTGGCTTTATATTAACAAATACTCTCTATTTTAGCCACCCATTTTTTACTATTAAGCCTAAAATACAAAAAAAGTAGAGTGTTTTTTTATTTTCACTCTACTTTCTTGGGGGCAGTTCAGTATTGGATGATCTTTTTTTTAATGTTCCCCTTCCATTCGTATGAAGGGAAGGGATTAGGGGATGGGTTATTTCTTTTACCTCAAATACAATCCCTTATTCCTTTCATGTTCAGCATTCGTTCTCCCGTAATAGATATTTCCATTCTTGATATCATGAAGATAATAGTAATATGGAGTCTTTTTATCATTGAGAGTAGCATTCACCGTTTCATAGCTTGGATTTCCAATAGGAGTCTTTGGAAGTCATACCATAGTTCTCGTATTGTATTCGTTTTTTTGATTGATGTATTTCGTTACTACGAGTTTACATTCTTCACTGGTGAGTTTATGAGGGTAACATACTGTGATATCAGCACCAATCATCCATCATTCATTGAGTCTTTTTTTGAGAATCCCTGCAACAGTTGCTTTATTTTTTAAACTTTTTTCTTCTTTTTCTACTATAGAGGCAAGAGTAATGACATCATATATAGTTTCGTTCGAGTATCACTTTTCTTGTAAGAGTTTCTTATATACTTTCTTTTCGAAGTTTTCTAATTGTTGGATAACAAAGAGGTTTATATGAAAGTCTATTTTTGTACTGTAGGTATCAGGGTAGAGGAATCACTCTAAACTTTCTACTCATTTTATAAAAGGGAAGAACTCAGAGAGTTTTTGTATTTTTTCTGAATTATTTACGTAACTTATATAATCATTCTTTTCCTGTATCAGTCATTTTTTAAATAAGTGTTCGTCTATGTCATAAATATTCCATCATTCGAGTAGAGTAATTTTGACCTCTTCTATAATTGGAGTTTTCAAGCTTTCGATTATTTGTTCCAAATTACTGTTTGCAGGTACTCTGTAGGTTCATACGTGGAGTTCAAAAACAGGTGGATTTTGTTTGAGGTAGAGTTTGAGCCATCTTTGATTGATTCATTCTATTTTATTTCCTATACTCTTGAAAGTATCTCATGACTCTATTTCTATTATTTTTTCTTGAGAGGTAATAGGTTCAGAAACAAACTTTTTATAATCTACCATGAGTGCAATTCCTATTAGGACTATAATTACCTGTATTCAGATAAAGAGTTTCACTATTTTATGCATGTTCTATATTATTTAAAAAAACTAATCTTTTGAATATTATGGAAGAAATATATTTTTACAAAGTTTTTCTTTTTTTATCTCAAAAAACTCTTGCTTTTTCCCATAAATAACTATAATACACTCGATCGTACTACTTTCGAATGTGTTTTTCTGATGAAGTAGTGCAGTTTTTTGTGTATAAGAATTATAGTTATTATTCCTCGATTGAGTGTTTCAGTTAATCTATAATTTTTTTGTTTTTTTTAGCTCACTAACTTGTAACAAATGGCAAAAGCAACTTCTAAAAAAGTAGAAGTAGGAAGTCTCTACGACATAAAGTGAAGACATTTCTTTACCGATGATACATCGATTGCAGGAATACCTGAATTACTCGAGGTACAACTCGACTCTTATAGAGATTTTCTTGAAACAGGAATCGATAAAGTATTCTCTGACAGTTTTCCAATATCGGATTTCTCTGGAGAAAAAGTAGATATATATTACAAAGGATTTGCTTTGGAAGAACCAAAATTCGACCCAGAAACATGTAAAAGAAAGAACCTGAATTATGAAGCACCACTCAAGGTAAGACTTGAAATGCTGAATAAAGAAACAGGAGAAATAAAAGAACAAGATGTATATATGGGAGGAGTACCTCTTATGACTGAGTCAGCAGCATTTATAGTAAATGGAATTGAAAGAGTAATAGTAAACCAAATCATAAGATCAACTGGTATATTTTTTACACTCGGAGATAACGGACACTCTTTGAAATTTATTCCAGCGAGATGAAGTTGGTTCGAAATAGATATAGAAAAAAAATGAATTATAAACGTAAAAATAGACAAAAAAAGAAAACTACCAATCTCAATAGTTCTCAGAGCTTTTGGTTTGGAATCAAATGCAGAAATTCTTAATGAATTCAAGGATGTATGAGATGAAGTAATGACAGCAAATATTATCCCAACACTAGAAAAAGATAAAACTACAAATAGATTAGAAGCATTGCATAGCCTTTATAAATTACTCAGACCAGGTGACCTGGCTACTGATGAAAGAGTAGAGGAGCTTTTTGATGTAACATTTAAAGATGAAAAAAGGTTTGACCTAGGTGAAATTGCAAGAATGAAAATGACTTCAAAACTTGGTATAAAAACAAAATATACTGATGAGTTAGGGAAATTCCTAAGTCTAGAAGACATTGTAGCAGCTTTGAAATACTACCTCAACCTTGTTTCTGGAAAAGACAATCATAGTCTTGATGATATAGATCATTTAGAAAACAGAAGAGTAAGATCAGTTTGAGAACTGGTAACTGACAAAATCAAAGTCTGAATTGCAAGAATGGAAAGAATCGCAAAGGATAGAATGACGATTGTTGAACTAGAAGATTCTACTCCTGGTACTTTCATAAATTCTAGACCTATTATTGCTATTCTAAAAGAATTTTTCGGTTCGTCTCAACTTTCTCAATTTATGGATCAATCGAATCCACTTTCTGAACTTGGACACAAGAGAAGAATCTCTGCACTTTGACCTGGTTGATTAACGAGAGAAAGAGCCTCTTTTGAAGTGAGAGATGTACATCCAACTCAATACGGAAGAATATGTCCAATTGCTACTCCTGAAGGACCAAATATTGGTTTAGTACTTCATCTTTCTTCGTATGCGAAAGTAGATAAATATGGGTTTATTTTGACGCCTTTTCAAATCATTGAACATGATGTGCCAAACGATGGAAAACTACTAGTAAATAGAATTGCTCTTGGTGACATAGTATGAGATGATGGAAAAGTAATAGTAAAGGATAAAGAACTTATTACAGAAAAAAATGCAAAAGATATTAAATCAAAAGTAAAAGCAAAAGAAGTAGAAGTGAGATGATTCTTAGGAAGTAAATTTGACTACTTTGATGCGCATCAAGAAAGAGCATTAAATATTGCCGAGGCAAATACTCTTACAGATGACTACGGAAACTTTATAACAACAAGAATATCATCAAGGGCTGGAAATGAACCAACTATTTCATACGTAAGAGAAATTACTCATATAGATGTTTCTCCGAAACAAACGATGTCAGTAGAAACATCTCTTATACCTTTCTTGGAACATGATGATGCAACGAGGGCGGAAATGGGGTCGAACATGATGAGACAAGCAGTACCTTTAATAAGACCAAAAGCCCCAGTTGTTGGAACATGAATGGAAAGAATTATTTGAGAATGATCAGGATATGTTATTCTTGCTGAAGATGACGGAGAAATTATCTGAGTAGATGCAAAACATATTACTGTACTCTATAAGTCTTGAGATAAAAAGTTATACGAATTAACTACATTCGCAAGATCAAATCACGATATGATCGTTCACCAAATCCCACTGGTTTCTAATGGGCAAAAGATTAAGAAAGGTGATATACTTTGTGATGGACATGCAGTTGATAATGGAGAATTAGCACTGGGACAAAACCTTACGGTTGCGTATATGACTTGGCATGGATATAACTTTGAGGATGCCATCATTATATCGAGTCGTTTAGTAGAACAAGATTCTTTTACATCAATACATATAAAAGAATACTCTATTGACGTAAGAGAAACGAAACTTTGACCGGAACAAACTACGGATGATATTCCAAATGTATCTGCCTCAAAATTGAAAGATTTAGATGCTGATGGTGTGATAAGAACCTGAGCATATGTAGAATGAGGAAGTATATTAGTATGAAAGATTACTCCAAAATGAGAACAAGAGCTGTCTCCAGAAGAAAGACTTTTGAGAGCTATATTTTGAGATAAATCAAAAGACGTGAAAGACTCTTCTTTGAGACTCCCTTCAGGACAATGAGGAAAAGTTTTAAACGTTCACGTATTGAAGAGAGAAAACTGAGACAACCTTCCTACTGGAGTATTTACTCAAGTAAAGGTATATGTTGCTCAAACAAGAAAAATTGAAGTATGAGATAAAATGGCAGGAAGACATGGGAATAAATGAATCGTATCAAGGGTAGTTCCTGTTTGAGATATGCCATTTATGGAAGATGGAACTCCAGTTGATATCCTACTGAATCCACTTTGAGTAGTATCGAGAATGAACATCGGACAGGTATTAGAGTCTCATTTATGAATGGCAGCTTCAAAGCTTGGTACCAAAGTAGCAACTCCTATTCTAAATGGTATGTCTCTTGATCAAATTGCAGATGTTATGGAATTAGCTTGAATGGATAAAGATGGAAAAGTTCAATTATTCGATGGAGAAACATGAGAAGCATTCAAGGAAAGAACGATGGTGGGTACGAAATATATGTTAAAACTTCATCATTTGATCGAAGATAAAATACATGCAAGATCTGTATGACCATATTCTATGGTTACACAACAACCACTTGGATGAAAGGCTCAAAACTGAGGTCAAAGATTCTGAGAGATGGAGGTGTGGGCTCTTGAAGCATATGCTGCATCAAATATACTACAAGAAATGATCACTATCAAATCTGATGACGTTGCCGGAAGAACACAAGCCTATGAAGCGATTGTTAAAAATGCTCCTATCAAGAAACCAAATATTCCAGAATCATTCCATGTATTGATAAAGGAATTACAAGCTATATGATTAAATCTAGATTTATTAGATAGACAAGAATTACTCGAAAGAGAAGATGAGATTATGAGAAGGTATGAAGAAATAATTAGAGTTCAAAACAGCGTATGAGAAAAGAACGAAGAAGAGAGTGCAAAAGAGAAGAAGAAAGAGAAGAAAAAAACTACAAAGAAAGAGACTACAAAGAAAGAGACTACAAAGAAAGAAACTAAGAAAGTAGTAGCTGAATCAGATGAAGCTAAAACTTCTGAAGAAACAGAAGCATCTGAAGTATCTTGAGAAGAAAAAAAGTAATCAAAGGATATAAAAGGACTATGGAAAATATGCGAACTCGTTAATAAATTATTAATTAATTACAAAATATGTTTGATAAAAATTTGGATAACTTTCTGAATGATAAAATTACTGATTTCTCAGAGATAGGAAGAGATATCTGAAAAAAAGATATTACGAAAGGAAAGAATCTTGATAATCTTGCTGGAATCGGTTTGGGACTTTCTTCTCCTGAAAGGATAAGAGATCTCTCTCATGGAAAGGTGCTTATCAGTGAAACAATAAACTATAGAACTCAAAGACCAGAAAGATGAGGTTTATTCTGTGAACAAATATTTGGACCGAGAAAGAATTACGAATGTGCTTGTGGAAAATATAAGAGAATTAGATATAAAGGAATTGTTTGTGAAAGATGTGGAGTTGAAGTAACCAAAGCATCAGTGAGAAGAGAAAGAATGTGATACATTGATCTTCATGCACCTATTGCACATACTTGGTATTTGAAATCAGTGCCAAGTAGACTTGGTTTACTATTGGATCTTCCAGTTAAGAAACTCGAACAAGTAGCTTACTTTGCTTCCTATATTATTGTCGAAGTATATGAAGACCAAAGAATTCAAACCATAAGTGAGCTCGAAGAGAGATTCAAAGTTTCTAAAACAGAAATGCAAAAAACCATTCAAAAAGAAGTAAATGAATTGAAAATACAAAAGGAGAAAAAAGAACTAACAGCAAAGAAGTTTACTCAGGCAGAGGCACTTCTCATGAAAGGTCTCGATGATCTTGTAGAAGAATTTGATAGCTTGAAAGATGGATTACAGAGTTTAAAAGTATGAGAAATTGTTTGAGAATTAGAATATAGAATTCTCGTTACTAAATTCCCTCATGTATTTGTATGAGGAACAGGTGCTGAGTATTTACAAATTCTTCTTAAGAGAATTGACTTACTTCAATTCATCGAGGATTGTGAAAAAGAACTCAGAGTTGCGACTCAAATTAAACAAAAGAAACTATTACAAAAAATTAAACTCGCTTCTAATTTATTGAAATCAGGACAAAGACCAGAATGGTTTATCCTTAATGCACTTCCAATTATTCCACCGGATCTCAGACCAATGATTCAACTTGATGGTGGTAGATTCGCAAGTGCCGATCTTAATGACTTATATAGAAGAGTAATTAACAGAAATAATAGACTGAAAAAACTTATAGAATTAGGTGCTCCAGATGTAATACTGAAGAATGAAAAAAGAATGCTTCAAGAATCAGTAGATATGCTGATAACTGGTGAAACAAGAACCAATAGATCTGGGTTTGTTTCTGCTAATAAAAAGAAGCTAAAATCTCTTACAGAAATTTTAAAATGAAAACAAGGGAGATTCAGACAGAACCTACTTGGTAAGAGGGTAGATTACTCTGCAAGATCAGTAATCGTAGTTGGTCCAGATCTCAACATGGATGAATGTGGGTTACCTAAAACGATGGCTTTGATCCTCTTTAAACCATTTGTTATATCAAAATTGATAGAGAATGGGGTCGTGTATAATATTAAACATGCAGAAAAGTTTATAGAAAAATCAACCAAAGAAGTTTGGGATGCACTCGATGAAGTAATTGATGGAAAATATGTGCTTTTGAACAGAGCACCTACCCTTCATAGACTTTCTATTCAAGCATTTAGACCAGTATTAGTTGAATGAAAAGCGATTCAGCTTCACCCGCTTACTTGTATTGCATTTAATGCAGATTTCGATGGTGATCAAATGGCAGTTCATCTTCCTATTACAGAAAGAGCTCAAGAGGAAGCACGTGAACTTATGGTAACTTCAAAGAACCTTTTAGCTCCATCTTCAGGTGAACCAATCGTAACTCCATCTCAAGATATGATTCTTGGTTGTTACTATGTAACAGCGCTTGATGAAACGGGACTATGAGTATGAAAAGTATTTTCAGGTTTTTCTGACTTATGAAATGCATACGATGCATGAGTGGTAGGAATAAAATCAAAGATAAAAGTAAGGTTAAACGGAGAGATAGTAGAAACCAGTTATGGAAGACTTCTTTTCAATCAAATTGTACCAGAAGGTCTTGGTTTTATTAATGAAACCCTAAAGAAAAAAGTTCTTGGTAGGATTCTTGCTGATTCTTTTGAAAGATTAGGTTCAGAGGTAACGGCTATATTTGTAGATCAAATTAAAAACTTTGGATTCAAATATTCTACGGTATCAGGTCTTTCTATTTCAAAAGAGGATATGGTAGTTCCTGGGAATAAAAAAGAACTTTTAGAGGAAGCAGGAGATAAAGTAAAATATATCCAAAAGAAACATTGGGATGGTTTTATGACTGCAGAAGAAAAGTATGCTCAATCAATTGTTATATGGGCAGAAGTAAAGAAGGTGATAGAAACAGAAATGAAATCTTGATTTGATGTAAAAAATCATGTATATAACTTCATTGATTCTTGAGCAAGATGAAACTGGTGAAATATTACTCAGTTGTGTGGGATGAAAGGTTTAGTAGCATCTACAAGTGGTAAAACTATCGAACTTCCTATTAAATCTACTCTAAAAGAAGGTTTCTCTACTCTAGAATACTTTATTGCAACCCATGGTTGAAGAAAAGGTAAATCAGATACGGCTCTAAAAACAGCACAATCATGATACCTTACTAGAAGACTAGTTGATTCGAGTCAAAATATTATTATTAAAGAAGATGATTGTAATACGGTTCATTACAAGAAAGTTGTTGCTGGAGATAAGAAATCAAGTTTTGATGAAAACTTTGAAGAGAGGATTTATTCTCGTACTATCGCAGTGGATCTAAAAGATGTAAAAGGTAAGTTAATACTTCCAGCTGGAAGTATTATTGATAAAGACAATTTAAAAATATTAAATGATAATAAGGTTACTGAAGTAGATATTAGATCTGTTCTTACTTGTGAAACTGAAGGTTGAGTTTGTAAGGCTTGTTATGGTTTAGATCTCTGATTAAACAAAGAAGTAGATATCGGAAATCCAGTTTGAGTAGTAGCAGCACAATCTATTTGAGAACCTGGTACTCAGTTAACGATGAGAACGTTCCATTCAGGTTGAGTAGCGAAAGAAGGATGAGATATGACACAAGGTCTTTCAAGAGTAGAAGAACTATTTGAAGCAAGATCACCAAAAGCAGAAGCTGAAATTTCTGATATAGATGGTATAGTTGAAATAGAGCATACTGAGTCTGAATTACTGGTAAGAGTAAGAGGACAAGAACTCGTAACTGATGAATATTACTTTGAAGAACATTTTGATGTTGCGGTTAAAGTATGACAAGAGATCAAAGAAAAACAGATTCTTGCAAGAAGTACTACTGACAAACAAAAACTTGTATCGAAGTTTGCTTGAGTTATAACGAAGATTGATAATGGATTAATGGTAATAAAAGATATTGAACCAAGAGTATTTGAGTATGTATTTGGTCTATGAAAAACACTTCTTGTGAAAGATGGTGAGAAAGTAAAACTTTGACAAAAGATTACAGAATGATCTCTCAATCTACAAAAATTGAAAGAAGTAGCATGAGTACTTACAACAGAACAATATATTGTAGATGATATCAAGGCGATATATGCATCTCAATGACAAACAGTAAATTCGAAGCATATTGAGCTTATTGTAAGACAAATGTTTTCAAGAGTAAGAGTTACTTCTAAATGAGATACAGAATTTTTCCCTGGTGATATAGTAGATATTATCAAGTTCAAAAAAGAGAATGATAGACTATTAACCGAAGGAAAGAAAGCTGGAATAGCTGAAAGGCTACTTCTTGGTATAACGAAGATATCACTCTATACTGACTCTTGGTTATCTGCAGCTTCGTTCCAAGAAACCGTAAGGGTTCTTGTAGAATGATCAGTTTCAGGTAAAATTGATAAGTTTAATGAGATGAAAGAAAACGTAATTATAGGGAGACAAATTCCTGCTGGGAAACAGTATAGGAAAATTAATACTCCAGGGTATAAACTCGAATCAGAATATTTTGATGGTTCAGATGAATGAGTTGATATATCAGAAAGTCATATTGAAGAAGTGATGACAGAAATGGAACACGAAAGTGATTTCTAATTCATATTCAAAAAATAAACCTCCCGATTTGGGAGGTTTATTTTTTGATTGACTTAATTTAATAAATATTTATTATTTATCTTGATAAAAAGTTTATTATAAAAATTAAGTATTTATGAAGGGGTTAATTACAGGGGCAAGCTGATATGTTGGGGCAAAAATTTATGATGACCTTAAGGAGAAATGAATTGACGTAGCAGGAACATATCATTCAAACAAGTTATTTGATGATTTGGTACAGTTAGATATTACGGATGAGTACGCAGTATCATTGCTTATACAAGATATTCAGCCTGAGTATATTATTCATGCTGCTGCAAGTACAGTTGGTTCTTGGTGTGAAAAAAATCCTGAGGAAGCATTTTTAACGAATTGCAAAGCAACAGAATTTCTTGTTAATGCAGCAAATAGATATTGAAGTAAAATGATTTTTATTTCATCTTCTGCTGCTGTGAAACCTGCAGGTATATATGGGAGAACTAAAGTTGAGAGTGAACGAATAGTGAAAAATAGTCAGAGTTGATTTGTAATAATAAGACCTTCACTCATTCTAGGAGTAAGTCCATATATGAATAGTGATACCTATTTTAATAAACTATTTAGAAATATAAGAGAATGAAAGTGAGAATCATACGATCATGTTTTGGAGTTTAAACCAACTTGGTTAAAACATGTTTCTGAAACTGTGAGCTGTATTTTAAAAAATGAGATAGCAAATGAAACTATTCCAGTTTCGGTATCAGAATCAGTTACAAGATATGCGTGTGCTAATGATATTGCGAGCGCATTTGATGTGAAAGTAACTGAAAAACACTATCCACATATTTTTCCAAATAGCCAAAAAGATATAAGTAAACTACTAGAACTGAATCTTCCACAATATAGATATTCAGAAATGATAAAAGGAATAATTGAAGAGATAAGTGAACATATAAAAAAATAATCCTCCCAGATTGGGAGGATTATTTTTTTATATGTTATTTAGCATTTTTAGTACATCATCTGCATCATCATCAACTTCTTTTGCCTCTTCAGCTGCAATTTTCTTTTTAGAATCTTTCATTTGGAAATCTTGCCATTCGATGAGATGTTTCTCATTGAGGTCTTTAATTTCTTCTTGGTATTTTACTTCGAGCTCTTCTAGCTTTTTCTTTTCTGTATCAAGTATACTGAAAAGTCTATCAATTTGGCTATCAGTCATTGAAGGCATGATATCAAACCAATATTGTCTTTCATCATCATCCATCGATTCAGTAGCTAATATCATTGTTATGAGCTCTGGATATTTTGCTTGAGACTCTTCATCAATGATAAAAGTTTTTCAGTTTTGTGTTATTTCAGCCATTTGTGATATTAATTAATGGAATAATTATTAAAAGAATAATTTCTTTTTTCTCTTTACCTAGTTATTATATCAAAAGATTTTAAAATTTGCAAAAAAAAAATAACAAATATAATGAATAGAGATAAAAATGTTGTTTCTTCTGTGTTTAATGGTATTTTGTTTGGAGATATTTTATAAAATTATACTCATATTATGTTGATAGCCTATATTTGATTGTACACTCTTTTTTTAGTGATAATCTGGTGATTTTGTATCGTTGCTAAAATACATGCATATAAATTTAAGAACTTTTCAAACCACATTGAAGGTGTTACTTTCCTATTAATTATGATTCTTCTCATTTTATCTATATCTGGATATGTAGCTCTATTTTCACTTGGTGCTACCAATTCAACATTTACGGTTGATAAGTCAGTAGAAAATTTTGATAGCTTTGATAATATAGAGTATTAATATATTTAAAATAAAAAAATCATGTCTATTTTTACGAAAATAATTGAAGGAGAAATACCAAGCGAAAAGCTTTATGAGGACGATGATATTTTGGTTATAAAGGATATAAACCCAAAAGCAAAAACACATCTTCTTATTATTCCAAAAAAAGAAATTCCAACTATAAATGATTTAGAAGATGATGATAGGGAACTATTAGCTGATATGTTTTTTGTAGCAAAACGTTTAGCAAAAGAGCTTTGAATTCAAGAGGGATATAAACTCAATTTTAATGTTTGAGAAAAGGGCTGACAAGAGGTAATGCACATACACCTTCACTTATTATCTGATATATAAAATATGAATAAAAATAAAATAATATTTGGAATTATTGGGGCTCTATTGATAGCTTTATTGGTTTTCTGAATTTTGAGTCTTAGATCTTCTGATGATTCTGAAAATCTAAATAACTCTCGTTGAGATACTTTTAATGTTTGGATAGTCTGAGATGATAGAAGTGACTTTCTACTATTCTTAGAAAATTTTAAAGAAATAAAGCCTGAGTACAAAAAATCGGTTATAAATATAGAAACCTTTACAAATTATGAAGAATATTATTTTGCCTTAACAAGTGCCATAACCAAGTGAAAGGCTCCTGATATATTCGTACTGAATAACGGTGAGAAAGAGTCGGTTTTCTTTGAACAAATTTCAGGAATAGACCCAAAGATTATTAATCCAAACGACTTCAGAAAGAAATACAAGTGAGTTTTTTGAGATGATTTGATATTGAGTTATACAGATTCTGAATGAAAAGAAAAAGAATTTTTGGCTTGAGTGCCAGTCTGATACGAAACTCTAGGAGTTTTTTATAACAGAAGATATGTAAAATCTGCTGACCTTGCTTCTCTTCCATCTCTTAATAATATTATAGGAAGCTTGAAAAAGAGATTTCCAAACCTTGTGCCAATTTGAATTTGAAATGGTTCTACTGTAAATGGAGTTGCAGATATTATTACTCAGTTTTTTATGTTAGAGTCATGAGTGGATAAGCTTCTAGATGTTACTGGGACAAAGCTCAAGCAGTCTCTAGCAACGTATTTACTTTTTGGTGATGACGATTGAGAAAATGCTTATAATTCTAGGTTTGTTGAACTTAAAACCCTTGGACAAGATAATTTAGATCTCTTTTCAAAATGAGAAACTTTTATGGTAATAGGATATCCAAGTCTTATAAAAACTATTGATAAAAAAGGATTCTCAAAGAGTTTTCTAAGAGCTGAGCCTTTTCCTCATTACTTTTCTTGAGATGGTAAAACGCTTTTAAATTATAATTATTTTGTTATAAATAAAAGCACTTCAAATTATGCTCTCGCTTCTGATTTGCTTTCATTCCTTACTACTGACTCTTGAGCTTCAGCATATTTAGATAATTTCCCTTATTATCTTCCTGCATTGCTCTCTCTAGAATCAGATAAAATAGAAGAAAAAATTGATCCAAATTATAATATAGTTTTAAAGAATTTTTATAACCCAAACTTTGAACTTTCTAGTTTTGATAGAGGGATCAAAAATATATATGATAGAGATATTATTTGAGTGCTTGATAACTCATCAAACTATGAAAATGCATTTGATGCATTTAGAAGAATAATAATTTGTAAAACAAATAAACTCACTTCTTTAGAAAATTTATCAAATACTTGTGAATAAAAATTGAGGGACTTTCTGTTACGTTCATATACCATTTTGTGAAAGCAAGTGTAAATACTGTAGGTTTGCGTCTGTTTGAAATATTCAGTCTCTGAGAATAGCAAAATATGTTGATTCATTGAGTGAAGAAATTAAAAGCTCATCTTTCTTATCTAGAGACTGACTTGAGTCAATATATTTCTGATGATGAACTCCTTCTACTCTTACCATTGATCAGATAGAGACTATTATAAATACTTTAAGAAATAAATATGGATTTCAAGAAAATATAGAAATTTCTCTTGAATCTACCCCAAATAAAATAGGGGAATCATATATAAAACAACTCAAGGAAATAGGAGTAAATAGACTGAGTATATGAGTCCAATCACTTGATGAGCGAACCCTCAAAGAAATATGAAGAGGAGATAAAGGAGATATAATAAGTGCCCTACATATTATCCGAGAAGTTGGCTTTGAGAATGTTTCTCTTGATTTTATTATTGGACTTCCATACGCGAAAAAATGACAAGTGAAAAAGGATATTGAGTATATACTCGATACCTTTTGATTTATAAAACACATATCTGTATACATGCTTGAAGACTATTATGAATCCGATACCGAAGAGAAAAGTAAGTTTCATAATGTTACCTATCCTGATGATTGGGATAATCTTTGAATAAAACCTGAAGAATATATTGATGAATATAGGGAAGTGAGTGATTTTCTCAATAAAAACTGATTTTTCAAATATGAGATCTCTAATTTCGCTCAGCCATGATATACTTGTAAACATAACAGAGCGTATTGGAATCATAATGATATACTTGCATTCTGACTCTGAGCAAGTTGATTCGTAAGCTGAGAAAGATATACGAATAGTGAGAACTTTCAAGAATATTATTTGAGAAAGAATATTTCAAAAGAGCTACTTTCTCAAGAGGATATATTTTTAGAAAAAATTATGTTCTGACTCAGAACCAGTTGAGTTTCTATAGACCTTACAGAAAAGCTTGATCAAAAGAAAATATATAATTTTATAGAAGACTGATTTTTATTTTTTGATACTGAGAAAAATTTATTGAAAGTTGAAGATAAAGCAATAGTATTTCTAGATTATATTATAAAAGAAATTATCTAAATAGGATTTTCTAAAAAAGATAGACAATTTATAATATATAAGTATTATAAAAATTGTTATATTCATAGTGGATATAACAATAGATAAAAACAAAATTTAGGAAATAATTATGTGTAGAATAATATTTTTATTATTAGTATGCATAATTATGTGTACTAATAAAGTCTATGCTAAAGATATAAGATTAGCATTTGTAGGTGATATAAGTTCTCAAGATGTAAGAGTTTCTTTAGATTTAGAAGAAATGCTTTCTCAGGAAGATATATTACTTTTTGGAAATCTAGAAACAGTTGTTTCAAGTACAGAGTTAAAAGGTTCTAAGTGTTTAGAAAACTCCAAAAATTGTTTTGCTTTTATAGTAGATGAGTCTATTACCAAAAGATTAAAAGATTTAGGTTTTGATTTTCTCAGTACAGCGAATAATCATATGCTTGATTTTGGACAGGAAGGTCTTACTACAACATACAGTAGTTTAGATAGGAATAAGTTATTGTATTCAGGTTTTGGGAAAGGATATAGCTCATACATTCATGAGTATAACAAAATATGCTTTACAGCTTTCTCAACGAACAAAGGATATAATAACATTATAGATGTTCAAGAGTCTGCTCAATTTATTTTTAGATTAAAAAATAAAGAGAAATGTGATTTTTTGGTAGTATCTTTTCATGGTGGTTGTGAAGGAAAAAATTATGCTCATGTACCGAATAAAGAAGAGTTTTGCTATAATGAGAATAGAGGAGACGTTAAGAAGTTTTCATATGCTGCCATTGATAATGGTGCAGATATAGTCTTTGGACATGGTCCACACGTACTTAGGCCTACAGAAAAATATAAAGAAAAGTACATATTTTATAGTCTTGGAAACTTTTCTGTTAATTCTCGGACGAGAACGGATGGTTCTTTAGGTCAAAGTCTGATCATTCAGGGAACACTTCAAAGTAATTTAAATTTTAATTTGCTCTCAAGTATACCTATCGAGATAGTGAATGGAATCACAAAAATTAAAAAATAGCCTTGTATATACAAGGCTATTTTTCTTTTTTTATTTGCTTAATTCTTCTTTGAAGTGATCAAATAAGTGATTAATAAGATCATCTAATTTTTTATAATCTTCTCTTTCATATCTAAAATGTGTCCCATCAAGCTTTGCTTGAAGTTTTGAATCAAAGAGACCTTTTTTATTCTTATCAACGTGAAGTTCTATAGTTCCCTCAGCATCTTCCTTTTCGTATTTATTCAAGTAACTATCTAGTTTGTTCGTAAGGTTTTCATGTACAAGTCTCTCTATAACTTCTTTTGATTGAGTAAGTTCATTTCAAGCATGTATTATAATTTGTAATTCCATAAGTCATAATTATATATTAAATTTTTTTCAAAATCTTGGGATTCTTAGTGAAATCCTAGTTATTTGGAAAAGAAACTAACTACATTTTATCATTTAATTTTTTCTAGTCAAGAAAAACCTTGCATCATGGCAAAAAATTCTTGAAAAAATAGTGAAAAGAGTTATATTTGTAGCAGTTAATACATAATAATAAATATAAGATACATGACTAAATACGTAAAAACGATATGACTTGAGATTCATATGAGAATAAAATCAAAAACGAAAATGTTTTGTGGTTGCAAAAATGCAGTAGAATTGGCATCAGAGCCAAATATCAATACTTGTTCAGTATGTATGTGATTTCCAGGTATGCTTCCAACTCTTAATGAAGAAGTAGTAAGACTTGGTCTGATTGGAGGAATAGCTATGTGATGTGAAGTAAATAAGGTATCTAGGTTTGATAGAAAAACATATTTTTATCCTGATAATCCAACAGCATATCAGATTACACAACTTTATGAACCAATAGTATGAGCTGGAAGTGTTAAAACAATAGTAAACTGAGAGGTAAGAAACTTTGCAATTCATCATATGCATTTAGAAAATGACGCAGGGAAATTGATTCATGCTGGAGGAAAAACACTCTGTGATTATAACAGAGCTGGTAGTCCACTGATGGAAATAGTAACTGATCCAGTTTTTCATGACAGAGAAGAAGTAATGGAGTTTCTACGTGAATTACAAAAGATAATGAGAGCCGCAGGTGTAAGTGATGCAGATATGGAAAAATGACAAATGAGATGTGACGTAAATATTTCAATGGCACCAGAGGGTAGCAAAGAACTTTGAAATAGGACAGAAACAAAAAATGTAAATAGTTTTTCGGCTATATGAAGAGTGATTGATCACGAATCTGTAAGGCAGATAAAGATTCTTGAATCGGGCTGAGTAATAGATCAAGAAACAAGAGGTTGGGATGATGACAAATGAACCAGTACTACCCAAAGAAGCAAAGAAGATGCCATGGACTATAGATATTTTCCAGAACCAGATTTACTTCCTATTAGATTGGAGGATGATTTTGTACAATGAGCAAGAAAGGCGATTCCAGAGCTACCAATAGAAAAGAGAATACGTTATTTAGAGGAATATAAACTTGCAGAAGATGATGCAAGGATACTTACAACTACAAAGGAACTGAGTGAGTATTTTGATCAGCTTATTGCTCTCACAAAAGATGCAAAAAAATCTTGCTCATATATAACCACAATATTATTGGCACTGATAAATGAGAGTGATGAAATACAAAGAATAAATGATTTGAAGTTTGATATCAAGGAGTTAGCAAAAGTAATTAACTTAGTAAACGCAGATGAGCTTTCATCAACCAACTCAAAACAGGTTATTGAAGAACTGTTTCATAACTGATGAGATGCTGATTTTATTGTGGATGAAAATAACCTCAGGCAAAAAAATGATTTATGAGCGTTAGAAACTATAGTAGATGAAGTTATCAAAAGCAATGCAAAGCAAGTCGAAGATTATAAGTGATGAAATGTAAATATTTTTTGATTTTTTGTGTGACAATGTATGAAAGCATCGAAATGACAAGGAAATCCAAAAATATTTAATGAAATTCTAAAGAGGAAGTTAGGATAGATATATTTTGTTGCAATTGTGTTATATCTTATTATTATATAGATAACATATTATTTTTAATTTATTTGTAAATTATGAATTTAGTAAATTATAAAAAGAATTTATTTGAAAAAATATCTGCTGGAGTTAAGTTTGAGTATGATAAAGAGACACAACAATATTCTCTTATTAATAATGACACTCCTTGAATTTTTTGAGTATGAGAAACAAAAGAGGACGCAGTTACTGAGTATTTATCTTGATTAAAAGATATGATTTTAGTTGATGAAAAAGGATGAAATGAAGCTAAAACCGTTGCATAGAAAAGAGTTAATAAGAAAAATTAAGAAGTTGTGATTTCAATGACCATTTGTGTGATGAAGTCATGACTACTTAATAAATAAAAGTAATTTCAAAATAGTCATTCCAAACACACATTCTTGAAAAGATATTCCTGTACCGATTGTTTCAGCTATTATAAAACAGTTAAGAGTTGAAAGACAGCACTTTTTAGAATTATAAGTATTAAAACTAGATTTACATGTAAGTCTAGTTTTTTATTGCTTCCAAATTTTGCACGCTTTTAAAATATATGCTAATATAACTGTATATTGCAATTATTACACATAAGTTTTTGAAAACATGATTTCATCTATAACAAATTTTTTGGCAAGAAATAGGAGAGTATTCTACTACGCTTGTTTTTTTCTGTTTATATTTTCTCTCACAGGAGATTTCACTTTTGCTGATCCAAAAGAAGTGGTAGTGGTAGATGATGCACAGAAATGGTGAAAATTTGCTGGTACTATTAATACAGCACTCATTTGATTGAGTGCGATAGTATGAATTGTTACCTACTTTATTACCTTGTTTCTTGAACCAGGTTGGATCAACGGTACTATATTTTGACTTGATGTTCGTTTTAGAGAGGTTTGGATACTCGTATCAAACGTTGTATATTTCATTTTTGCTTTTTTGCTTATATGGATAGCATTTATGAATATCATCTGAAAGGGGCAAGATAAGTATCAATTAAAACAGGCACTCCCAAAGTTTATTATCTGAGTACTTATTGTTCCATTTTCTTGGTTTTTTGTACAATTTATACTTTCAATATCTGCTATTCTAACGGTATCAGCTCTGAGTCTACCATTCAATACTTTTCAAGATATACAAAAAGAAATCGATACGATTAAAGTCCCTACAAAGTGTTATGTAAATATAAAATCTGTTGGGTCTAATAAAACTGCTGATGAAAAGAAAGATGATAAGACTTCTGCTGCTAAGAAAGAAAAATTGTCTACTGAAGAAAAGGAGCATGAAAAAGACCTATTTTGGTGTGCTCAAAGTGGAGTTATGTGACTATGAGATAGTATGGACTCAACTTCATTTGGTCTTATCTCAATTTATACCTATGGTATATTAGGTCTTGATGGTATCTCTACGATTCAATCTGAAGATTTAGTGGGAAAGATAGAAACAGTATGAGATTTGGTAATACATGTTATATTTAATGTGTTATTTATTGTTATCTACATGGTACTGATTATAGCATTATGATTAGTGTTAATAGTTAGGTGAATATATCTTTGGATATATATGATGATGTCACCTGTGTTCTGACTGATGTATTTTTTTGATAAAAATGAAGGTTGATGAGATGGTCTTTTCTCTAAGTTTAATTTTAAGCAACTTATCTCTCTTGCACTTGTACCAGTATATGTAATGCTTGCTTTATCTTTTGGTTTCTTGTTTATCTTTGTTATATTACAAGGAGTGAAGGATCAACCATGAGAAATTGCCTCTTCTTCTTCAGGGAGAGTATCTATCAGTGAAACTGGAATACGTATAAATGATATATGATGAAATAAAGACAATGATTTTGAATTAGTAGTAAAGTGAGCCCTTTCGGAAAAACATAGGGAAGCTGGGGTACAAGATTCAGGGTATAGTAAGTTGTGAAATGCTGGACTATGAATTGTATGAGATTTGATACTCAAAATGCTTTGAGTGGTAGTTCTTTGGATTTCTGTTATGTCTGCAATGAGATCTTCAGATATTACCAAGGCGATAGTTGAGCCCCTCCATTCATTCGGAGGACAAGTTTGATGACTGATTGCCAAGTCTCCACAGTACTTACCTATATTTAAGGGACAGAGCATGAAGAGTATTGAGAATATTGGGTGAAAATACTGACAAGTGGTTCAACAAACATCCATCGATCGTGCGAATGAATTTGCAAAGACAGCTCCATTTTTAAAGTGAAATGCTGATATTAGTAGTGCACTTTCATCAATTGATGCCAAAGTTGATAATATTCCAAAGTGAAATTACACAGATACTTTATTTAGAGAGGATTATATGGCATGGATGAAGGCTGCAAAGTGAGATTCTACTAATATGACTTCAAGTGCATTTTTAGCCACTGCTAAGAAAATGTGAGAAAAAGCTAATATAGATACAAAGTGATTTAATAACAGCACAGAAGGTAAGGTTATCGAAACCATTATAACGAAATTTGAGGAGAAAATCGATAAGACAACTGGTTGATTGACAGATAAGGTTCAGAATGGAGTCTCAACTATGTGAAAAAATGACTTGAAGAAATTAGCTAAGGATATATATACAGGAACAGCAACTCCTGCTTCAGGTACTCCAATGTCTGTTGAGCCTAGAAAATATAATCTTAATATTGAGCCAAGGTTCTTTGATGAGGATTGATTGAAATTAAGGTCTGATGCTATTGATAACGTCGCAAGAACGGTTCATGACAAAATTTGATCTGGTATATTTACAGAGCAGGAGTATAAAAAGAAGCTCAAGAAAACATTTGAAGATAAAGATATAAATAAAATATTAAAATATATAAAAGAAGATTTGGTGGCAGAAGGCGAAAAATTATTTAAAGATGAGCCTAAAAGTAAGTAAGGTTTGAAAATCTCAATAAAATAAGAACTTAGGTATCTAAGTTCTTATTTTTTATAAACCTAAAAGAATTAAAATTTGAATTTTAATGTAAATATATTAAACTGATGGAAACTTAATTGTTAATTTGTAAAGTATGTGAGTAGTAATAAAAAAAGATTGAAGTTGATACTTAGCTGAGATAGAATGAAATGAAAGTATATACGCATATTGAGATACTGAAATAATAGCTAAAAAGGAGTTATTATGAGTTCTAGAAATGATGATAGACTACCATTCAGAACTTATTGAAAGTGAAAAAGCACTCAAAGCTACAATTTTATCTCGAGCTAGCTAAAGCTAGCCGTTGAAAAATATACATTTAACAGAATGCTTTAGCTTTCTGTATTTTTATGATAGTCTCATTTAAGTTCTTATTTTTTTTAGAAAATCTACGAGAGTGAGAATCTCAACCGTTTCATACTCCAATTTTTTTAATCACAGATCATCTAGTCAATCTATTACTAGATACCTCTTTTCATCTCCTCAAATCTTCAAAAGCTTTCTCACTTCTTTTTTTATTTCCTCCTTCTCTGTTTGCCTTGATAAGTGAATATATATTTTTTTATCATTACTCTTTGCAATAAAACTGAAATCAAACTTTCCATTCATTCATCAGTATATTTCATAATTCAAAGTATATAAATCATTGAAGATAAGGTTCTCTAAAAGAGTATGTCTCTCAACTGAAAAATTATTGCAAGCATTTCTAATTCATAGATCAGTAAAATAGTATTTTACTTTAGATGAAATATGTTTCCCTGTTTTTATATCATACTTATACATTTTTCGTATTATCTTTGATTGTACAGAAAAATCTATGTAATCCATGGTTGTTTTAAGTGATATGCTTTTATTGATATCAAGGTTTTTTTGTAAGTCCCTGAGAGAAAGAAAAATATTGTTTTTAGATAAATATGATAAAGTATAGTTATATAAATCTATATTTTTTACTGAAAAAGTATTAAATATATCATTGAGAAGTATATCATTTTTAATTAATTCTATATAGTTTTCTTTGAGAAAGCTCTCTTCCCAGCTAACAAAACTTCTCACTTTCTCTAAAGTACCATATTTTGATATACTCTCTATATTTCCAGACTCCTCTTCGAGTATCTGATTACTATTCTTTGAAGCTATTTCAACATCCTCAATCCCATTTATCTTTATATTATTTCATAGGAGTATAATTTTGTATTTTGGCTTATTTTTGGGATTCTTTTCTTTATAAATTTTCGAAATAAAGTTTTTAATTCCATCTACTTTATTTGTATTATGAAGGATGATAATCTGAGGAGTCTTATATTCTTTGATAAATATATTAAGAAGTTCATTAATATCAGAGGAGCTTTTTATTTTATTTTCTTTATCAATGTTTTTGTTAAAGTAAAAGAAGCTCTGAGTCGTGGAAGTTCTCGTCAGTAATTCCTTTAAAACATTAACTTTTCAGACGTTTTTTGTTCCTGAAATAATAATAAGGCTTTTACGATTTAGGTTTTCTATAATTCGTTTTATTAAACTTATATCAGTTTTTTGACCATTTTTACTAAGAATAAAGTCTATGTTTTGTTTTATTAATTTTTGCATAAGTATGATTATATAAAATATAATTATTTTATATAAAATAATTATATTTTATATAAAGTCAAATTTGTATTCTCAAAGGAATAATAGATAAAGTGAGTGATCTAAGAAAATGTGCTTGTATTTTTGAATTTTTCCCTAAACTAGAGTCTAGTCATTTATTTAAGAATAATAAAATATTATGTTGTGAGAAGTATCAGCACTGTTGAAAAGAATTATTAAAGAAAATTATAATATAGAGTTAGATGAAGTAGCTCTACAAAATCCGCCGAAGAAGAATTTATGAGATTTTACTTTCGCTTGTTTTATTCTATCAAAAGATATCAAGAAAAACCCTAACCTTATTTCTGAAGAATTAAGTGAGGTTATTAATAGTGATAATACTTGAGAAATTTCAAGTATTATAGAGTCAGCAAATAGTGCATGACCATATTTGAATATAAAAATAAACAAAAGTATTTATACAAATATTTTTGAGAAATTTTATAATAATTTAAGAAATCCTTTTGTTCTTAATTCTACAAAAACAGTAATTTTTGATTATATTTGAGCAAATGTATGAAAACCTCTTCATATAGGTCATATGTGTACACCTAATATCGGGCAAGCACTTATAAATAGCTATAAGAAGATTTGATATACTGTTATGAGCGACAGTCATATAGGAGATTGGGGGATTATTTTTTGAAAACTTATTACTGCATACAAGTTATGGTGAGAGGAAGAAAAACTGAAAAAAAATGCTGTTGACTATCTATTAGAACTTTATATTAATATCACTACCGAATCTGAAAAAGACTCGAGTCTAGAAGAAAAATTTAGAAGTGAATTTAAGCTATTATCGGAATGAAATCTAGAATCGGTTGAACTATGGAAGAGCTTTACATCTTCTTCTATTAGGGGAATGGAAAAACAATTAAAGAGGTTAAATATAAAACCAGACTATCATATATGAGAAAGTTTCTATGAATGAATTGGCCTGCCAAAGTTATGAAAACATCCTGATTTGGAGTATAAAATGAAAGAAATTGTATCTGAGCTTATAGAAAAAGGAATTGCTACAAAAAATGATGATAACTCTGTAGGGGTAGTATTTGATGAAAAATGAAAGATTCCTAGTTGTATATTACAAAAGAGAGATGGAACTCATGGATATCTTGCTTCAGATCTTGCATGTATAAAATACAGGGTGAATAATTGGTCTCTTGATAAAATAATTTATTGTGTTGATGTGAGACAACAATTACATTTTAAACAAGCTTTTGAAATCTCAAAAAGAGCTGGGTGGCTTGGTAAGACTGATTTAATTCACTCTCATAATTGATTTATCAGTTTAAAAGACTGAGCAATGTCTACAAGAACCTGAAAGATCATTAAGCTTGATGTACTCTTAGATGAAGCTGAAAAAAGAGCAGAAAAAATTATTTTAGAGAAGCGTAGTGATATAATATGAGAAGAATTAAAAGAGCTCTCAAAGATTATTTGAATTGGAGCAATAAAATATGGCTATCTGAAAAAATCAAGAGAAACAGATGTGATTTTTGACTTTGATGAATTTATTAGTTTTGAATGAAATAGTGGACCATACATTCAATATGCTTATGTCAGAGCAAGAAGAATTTTAGAAAAATCAATTTTTGAAAATATAAGTGATATTAAACTAGATTATAGTAAGGCAGTATTTGAAAATGAAGAAGAAGTTCAATTAGTAAAGGACTTATGAAATTATAGAGAAGTATTAGAAGAAACAGTAAATAAAAATATGCCACATATTCTATGTGCTTATAGTTACTCTATTACAAAGAGTTTTAGTTCTTTTTATAATAATGTCCATATTCTCAATGAAGAAGATGAAAATAAGAAAATTATAAGGTTAAAACTTATTGATGCCTTCAGCTATATCATAAAAGATGCTTTTGAAGTTCTATGAATAGATATGCCTGAGAAAATGTAACCCAAAAACAATATGACTGATTATAATAACTTTGCTCAAACATTTACTCGTTCTAGAGATAATATGAAATGGGAAGAAATAGATTATTTTATTTCAAGTCCTCACCTAACCTCTCCCAAAGGGAGAGGGATAAAAGGTATGAAAATTTTAGATATATGATGCGGGAGTGGTCGACTCTTACAACAATTTTCGAATCATTTTGATACAAATGAGATAGAATATCTTTGACTTGACCTATCAAATGAAATATTAAATGAAGCAAAAAAGAACTATCCAGAGAAAGAATTTTTGAACCTTGATATGAATGGTCTTGAAATATTGGAAAATAGAAAATTTGATTCTATATTTTTTATTGCGTCATTTCATCATTTGAAAACTATTGCGGAGAGAATTGAGGTTTTGGAAAAAGCAAAAAAACTATTAAATAAAGATTGAAAAATATTTCTTACTAATTGGTCACTTGCATCTGAGTTCAATAAAAATAAGTATGAAAAAAGTATGATAGATAACTCAGAAAATCAATTTTGATCTTTTGATTATAGTATAAAAATAGGAGATTATATGAGATACTACCATGGGTTTTCATATAATGAACTTAAATACTTGTTTGATAAAGCTTGATTTGAATCACTTGAAAATAGAGAGTTTGAAAATCAAAAAAACTTTATTAGTATAATAAAAAAAGCCTCACGTTAGAGAGGCTTTTTTTATTATCTAAAATCTGTAATTGGATATGGAATTCATTGATTATCAAGGGTAGAATCATCAGATGATATTTCATCATTATCCTCTAGTATATCATTTCACGATCCTATTAATGTATCTGGACAATTAGCACTATCTTCGTAACAAGACTCTGAGTCATAACTTCCAACTATCTTGGTAATAAACTTATCACTGTTTTCTTTCTTAACTGTAAATGCAAGATTATAGTCTACTCATCTTTTATTGGTAGCCCAATCTCAAGAAGTTCCTTTTTTGAAAGTAGCATATATATACCTTCCTATTCACTCATCAATCATTTTTGAAGAAGTACTTTGTACTTTTAGATCTCACAATTCAGGATCATAAAGATCTTTACTGAGATATTTCTTTCATACGGTTGCTCTAGAAATAGTTCATTTTGCTCAGATCTGAACCGTTGTGAATGCTCAACTTCCGTACACTCTTCATCATCCACTAGCCGAAGTAATACTCTGAATTTCTTCTCAAGTATATGCGACGTCTATTTTATTTGAAGGCGTTGCAGTAACGGCAGTAGCATTATCATCATATCACCATTTATTTGTTGCTCAATCTAATAGATCTGTAGGGGGATAGTAGTTTTTATCTGCTTTGTATTGTTGTAAGGAAGTTTCAATAGTCGATACATCACTAATTTTTCTTCAAGAAACAGCTTTATCTACCGCTCATCAGAAATTTTGGTAGGCAACCACTGATATGATTGCGAGAATAGTGATAACTACTAATAACTCAACTAATGTAAAAGCTTTGTAGCTTAATTTTTTCATAAACACTGTGAAATTAATGAAGTAAAAATGAACCATCCTATTTTATACCATTTTGTTTTTATGTAAAGAAAAAATTTACTTTTCATCGTTAAAGATTATCATTATTAAAGAATATAATTAATAAGATATTATGCCAAAAGAAAGTCAAGATATAAATATCAAAAATTATAATTATTCTCAATTAAACAGGAGAATTGATAAAATTATATCAAAAGTGTACTGATATATAGCAAATCCAAACAAGGAGTATATAAAGGAACAAATATATAAAGCATATTGGTATGCAAAGGATGCTCATGAGTGACAAATGAGACTCTCAGGTGATCCATATATTATTCATCCTGTTTGAGCTACTGAAATCTTGCTTACGTTGAAACCTGATATTTTGACTATTCAGGCTTGTTTATTGCATGATGTTATAGAAGATACCCCAAAAACATCGGATGATATTAAAGAAGTTTTTTGAGAAGAGGTAGCTTTTCTTTGCATATGAATGGAAAAGCTTTCAAAAGTAAGGTATAAATGAGAGGAAAGAAATATATGAAGTTTGAGGAAGATGTTTGTAGCTATGGCAGAAGACTTAAGAGTAGTATTTATAAAACTTGCAGATAGATTGCATAATATGCAAACATTGAAATACCACCCAAAGCCAGAGAAAAGAGAAAGAATTGCATTGGAAACTCTTAATATTTTTTCTCCAATTGCAGACAGGCTTTGACTCTACCACATGAAAAACTCACTTGATGAAGAGTGTTTTAAAATATTGGAGCCCAAGGCCTATAGAAAATTAAGAAAGGAGTTGAGAGATTTAAAAGATAGCAAGAAAGCTTTTGTAGATAATATAAAGAAGGAAATTCATAAGCTTTTAGAAGGGAAAGTAGAGCATTATGAAGTTGACTACCGAGTGAAATCTATTTATTCAATATATAAGAAATTAAAAAAGAAAGATCTAGATACGGTAAATGATCTCTATGATATTTTTGGGATCAGAATAATGGTGGACGATGAATGAGATTGTTACAAAGTATTATGACAGATACATCATAAATGGGCACCTATACCAAAAAGGTTTAAAGACTATATAGCACTTCCTAAACCGAATGGATACAAGAGTTTACATACAACCGTTATGTGACTTCTCAAAGAGTATAGAAAACAACCTACAGAGATTCAAATAAAGACTTATAAAATGAGGGAATTCTCTGATCTATGAGTAGCAGCTCATTTTGAATATAAAGAAAAATGAAGTACATCATCTACAGATATAGATTGGGTAAAGGAATTGAAAGAATTGACTCAGAATATTGGTGATAATGATTTTGTTGGTTCTCTGAAAGTCGATGTTTTTAAGGACAGGATTTTTGTATTTACACCCAAAGGAGATTTTATAAACCTTCCTGCTTGATCTACTCCTATTGACTTTGCTTATTACCTTCATACAGATTTATGAAATCATGTTACTCTCGCAAAAGTAAATGATAAAGTTCATCCTTTGGATAAAGAACTTCATAATTGAGATATAGTAGAAGTAGTAATAGATAAGAATAAAAAACCAAATCCATTTTGGATGTCTTTTGTAAAAACACTCAAAGCAAAAAATAATATAAAATGATACTTGAAAAAAGAGGATAAAGATTTATATAGGGAGAGGTGAAAGGATATAATGAATAAATACTTAGAAAAAGCAGAACTCAAAGTATTTGATAAGGATTATACTCTATTAAAGGTCTTGGACGGTAGGGAATATAATTTTGAAGATAGGTTGTGATTACTAGAACAGGTATGAAACTTCAGTATTACTCCTTGAAGTTTATTGAAAAGAATAATGAAGACTCAGAATCTTTTACCAGCAAAAAAAGAAAATTGAGAGTATTTGACTCCATCTAATATAAGTGGAAAGAAAGGAAACACTTGAGATGATCATGAGAAAAGGGCTGATATTGTAGTTGGAGGTGAGGAGAATATGTCCTATGTGTTTTGACGTTGTTGTAGAAGGAAAGTTCCAAAAGAAATAGTCGCACATATAAATAGTAAGTGAATTATAACCGTACATAAAAGGGATTGCATTACCTTAGATAATGCAAATAAAGATAGATTATTATCTGCATATATTAAGTGAACTGAGGACGAGAATTTAACAGTAAATATTTTCTTGAAATTTAAGAGAAAAATTTGAGTTCTCAAGGACTTAAGTGAAATTATATACTCTATGAATATTGATGTTGATGAAATAAGTACGAGAAAACTTTCAGGGAATAATGTAGAGATATATTTGCAACTGATTATTCTAGACTATGATTATCTCGTTATAGATAGGTTATTAGAAAGATTGAAGTTAAACTTCAAGGATATTCTTATAGACTTTACACTTAAAAAAATAGGGAAATAAAAAAAGGAACAAGAAAAATATTTTCTTTAAAAATAAGAAAGCAAAAGCATTCTGTTAAATGTATTTTCAACAGCTAGCTTTAGCTAGTTGAGTAATAAAAAAACAGTAAATCAATTGATTTACTGTTTTTTTATTTAATTATTTTCTTAATTCTAGTTTTTCTAATACTTCTGAATATTTTGTAGGGTCTTTTCTTTTTAGGTATGTAAGAAGTTTTCTTCTCTTTGCAACCATTAACATGATTCCTCTTCTTGAATGATTATCTTTTTTATGTTCTAATAGATGATCTTTTAGATTCTCTATTTGAGCTGTAAGAATAGCTATTTGAACACTTGTAGAACCAGTGTCTTTTGCTTCTGCTCAGAAATCACCAACTAATTTTTTCTTTACGTCTTTAGTAACTGCCATAATTGTATTTTTTAAAATATAAAATAGAAACCAATAAACCAGAAAAATACACCAGTAAATTGTGATACTAATTATACGAAAAAGGTACTGAAAGACAAATTAAAATTGAAAAAACATTGGTATTTTATAGAATGGGTTTATATATTTGTATAAAATAATGAATGAAGGAATTTAATACTTTTTGTTTTGAGAAGTTTACTTTTGATACCTCAAGCTTGAAAGCTTGTTTTTATTATAGTTTTGATAATGAAGAGTTTTTTGAAGAAGAGGTTGATTTTAATACCAGCAATATAGATCTTCAATGAAACAAAGACGATAGTGAGAGAGAGATTTTTTTGTTTCAAATTCATCTGGCACTCTGAATGAGTTATTATAAATTGTTTCCAACACATGAACTAGAACTAAAAAGTTGATATCTTGATGATTTTCAGATAGAGTTTTGGAAGAAGTTCTACTTATATGGGCTTTGAGAGTTTTTTATAACGAATATGCTAGATCCAAGAGACCTTTTACAGTTTAAGAATTGTTTAAATAAAAAGCAATATAAGAGTGGTAGAAGCATAGAATGAAGTAAAGAAAATCTATTATTACTATGAGGATGAAAAGATTCAATAGTATCATATGCCTTGATAAAAGAGACTCATTTTGATACTTTTATTTTCGGAAAGTGAGATATTATTAAAGATAGGGTTAGTCATCTCATGGGGAAAAAACCTCTATTAGTAAAGAGAAAAATTTCTGATAATCTATTTCGACTCAATGAACTTTGATATTATAATGGGCATGTGCCTATTACCTGAATGATCGCTTTTATATCAATATTTTATGCATACTTATATGGATATAAAAATATAATTTTATCAAATGAAAAATCTTCAAGTGAGGAGAATATAATTTGGAAATGAATAAAAATAAATCACCAATATTCAAAAAGTTTTGAATTTGAAAAAGATTTTTGAGAATATGTTACGAAGTATCTATCTCAAGATATTAAATACTTTTCTTTATTGAGATGAATGTATGAATATAAGATTGCTAAGATTTTTTCAAAGCAAACTAATTTCTTTCAAGGTTTTTCAAGTTGTAATAGAAATTTTACTATTTTATGAAAAAAACAAGATAAAAGCTGGTGTAATAGTTGTCCAAAGTGTGTGTTTGTTTTCCTGATATTATCAAATTTTCTAGATATAGATAATCTTGAAATGATCTTTTGAGAGAACCTATTCGATTCAGTCTTATTAGAGGATACTTTTGCTGAATTGATTTGATTGAAAAAACATAAACCGTTTGAGTGTGTTTGAACAGTAGAGGAAAGCATTTTTAGCTTTTATAAAGCATTGAAGAAATATCAGAATTCAAATTATGTTATTTTAGAAAGATTTAAGGAAGATGTAGTAGAATCATTTAACCGTTCTGAAATAAAAAAAATTGAAGATAAACTTTCAAAAATCTATGATGAGGATATAATCCCTAATGAGTTTAGAGAATTTTTAAATAAATAATAGAATAATGAAAAACCTTAGCTTTCTAGATAAAATAGAAAAAGTTTTGTTACAATACGATAAAAAAAATATTATTATCGCATTTTTTTGATTGTTTTTCCTTTTGATTATATCTAAGATGCTTTCTTATACGGTTTTTGATTATAAATTTTATAAAGATCTTGCCGATAAACAGCAGATATGACAGGTGATTGTTCCGGTAACCAGGTGAACTATTTATTCCGGTTTGGATGATCCTACTATTATGTGAACCAGCTTGAACCTTTATGATATTGCAGTCGACCCAAAAAACATATGAAATAAATCAAAGCTTATAGATTTTTTGACGAATATAGTATATAAGGAACTTTGTTATATTAAAACAAGAGAGGCTTGTTACGAAAATACTTTAAAATTTTTACGTATTATTGAAATTGAAAATTTTTCAAAAGATGAGATTGAAATAAAAAAACTTATCCTTGATAGACTCAAAGAAAAAGTACTCAGAGAAAAAGTAACGAGTGTTTTTATTGATGTTGAGCTGAGTAAGAATAATGTGAAAAAGATACAGAGTTTTTGATTTGCAGGAATTTATATAAGAAATGATTTTTTATATGTGAACCCTGAAGAAATAATAGATTCTGAAAGAATAGTCTTAGCTCTATCTCCTATATTATGAATGGAGGAGAGTAGATTTAAAAACCTTATTAAGAAGAGAGATCTAAGATATGTACCAATTATCAATAAAATATCTATATGAGTATGAGAAGAAATAAAAAAATATTTATTTGATGAAGATATTGCAATTAAGAAATGAATATTAGATAGGGAAGATAGTATAGGAAACTTTATTATATTTACTCCCAAACCTCATAGATTCTATCCAGAAAATGAGGTTGCTTCGCAAATCATATGATTTGTAGATAATGCATGAGTGTGACACTATTGAATTGAGTGATATTTTGACGACATCCTAAAGTGAAATAGTGGTAAGATTGTGAGTAGAAAGGATATAAAGTGAAGAATTATAGATCCTATTAGCCTCAAAAAAGAGGATCTCGTATGAGAGGGAATAAAAATTAAAACGACGATAGATAGGAATATTCAAAGTAAAATTGAAGTGATACTTAAACAAGGAGTAAAAAAATATCAAGCAAATAAGTGAACGGTAGTTGTAATGGAACCAAAAACTGGTGAAATAATTTCTATGGCTAATTATCCGACCTATGATTTAAATAATCACTGAGATGTATATGAGTTAGAGAAAGTAAGGTATTCAAAATATGAAGACCCTAAAGTTGATCTTTTATGAATGCCAGTTTTTGTTGAGGACAGTAAATGAGGCAAGAAATATTATTATGATTCTAAAGAAATATATTTAAGAAAGGCAACCGAACTAGAGCTATGAGATATAGCACAGGTAAAATATAAATATAAGAATGATTTTTGACCACTTGTGTATACAAATGATGCTATAGCTTCACTCTATGAGCCAGGTTCGATTATGAAGGCGATTACGGTAGCTATTTGAATTGATACTTGAGATATAGGAAGATATAATATGTATATGGATAAATGAGAAGTAACGATAGATAATTTTCATATTAAGAATGATTCAGATAAATGTCTTTGATATCATAGCTTTGCACATGCTCTCAACTATAGTTGTAATGTATGAATGATTAGAATCGCTCAGAAAATTGGAAAGGTACTTATGCACCAATATTTTAATGATTTTGGTTTTTGAGAATTGACTGGTATCACACTCAGTTGAGAGGTCTTTTCACAAATAAGGCCTTGGGAGAGGTGGTCCATAGCACAACTTTTGACGAGTTCATATGGACTTTGAGTAAGTGTGACACCATTGCAGATGGCCCAATCCTATAGCGTGTTAGCAAATGGTTGAGAGTATGTAAAACCACGTATTATAAAATCTATTGCATTTCCATCTTGAAAGGTTATAGAATACAAAAAAGAGGTAGAAAGAAAGGTTATTAAGAAATCTACATCTGACATTGTTACTTCTATGTTATATGATGGTATTGAGAATTGAGTGGCTAGAAATGCTAAAGTACCATGATATTCTATGGCTTGAAAAACGGGAACTTCTCAAATACCATATAGATGAACCTACGAAACATGAGTATGATCTACCATTGCCTCATTTGCCTGATATTGACCAGTACAAGATCCAAGATTTGTGGTAATAGTAAAATTAGATAGACCAAGAATTCATGGGTGATATGGGTGAAGGACTTCAGCAGTTTTATTTAAGGAGATTTCAGAATATTTGCTTGATTACTATGGTATACCGAGAAAGATTTAGTTTATTTATAAACAAGCTATAATATGAAACACTATGATATAGTTATTATTGGTTCTGGATGAGGGACCAAATTGAGACCTGCTGCTGATAAATGAAAAAAAATTGCTATTATAGAGGATACCAATTTATGATGAACGTGCTTGAATAGATGATGTATTCCATCAAAGATGCTTATATATCCTGCTGATTTAGTAACTCATTTTAAAGAAGACTATAAGAAGCTTGATATAGATTTTAGCTGAAAGATAAAAATAAACTTTGAAGCATTAGTAAAAAGAGTAAATACTGAAATTACTGAAAGTTCTCACAGTATCAAACCAGTGTATGAGAAACACGAAAATATAGACTTATATCAATGATATGCAAAGTTTATAGAGAATAAAACAGTAGAAGTAAATGGAGAAAAACTATCGGCAGATACTATATATATTGCAACTGGTTCAAAACCTCAAATTCCAAGAATAGAATGACTGGAAGGAACTCCCTATTTTACGAGTAAAGAGGCTCTCAAGAATTCAAAACTTCCCAAAAAGATGATTGTAATATGATGATGATATATTGCAGTAGAGTTATGACACTTTTATGGTGCGGCAGGAACTGATATGCATTTTCTTGTGAGGAGTGAGATGATAAAGAATGAAGATAAGGATATTAGAGCAGAGTTCACGAAGGATTTTAAAGAGAGATACAATTTGCATTTCTGAATAAGTCCTACAAAAGTGGAATATATAAATAATACATTTTTTGTTACCGTTTCTGATAAAGAATGAAATGAAGAAGTTATGGAATCAGATGCCTTATTTGTGGCAACTGGAGTAGTACCAAATTCAAAAGAACTTGGTTTAGAAAATACTGATATTCAAATGAATGATAGGTGATACATAAAAGTAGATGATTATTTAGAAACAGCTGTAAAATGAGTATATGCACTTTGAGATGTAGTCTGAAACTATCTATTTCGCCATAGTGTGAATTATGAGTGAGAATATTTGTTTGCTCAGCATTATGAAAATCAAATTAAAACCCCAATAAAATATCCGCCAGTTCCCCATGCTATCTTTACCTATCCTCAGATTGCTGGAGTATGAGTAATCGAAGATGAACTGATAAAAGAATGAAGAGAAGTTTGAAAAGATTACTTGGTTGGAGTAAACTATTATAAAGATTCTGCGATGTGAATGGCTATGCGTCCAGAGGTTGGGATGGTAAAACTCATTTCAGATACATCTTGAAAATTACTTTGAGCTCATATTATATGAGAGAAGGCATCGGATATTATTCATATGCTCATAGTCTATGTTTCAGAGTGATTCAATGTAGAAAAAATGATAAAAGATATGATATTTATCCATCCTGCTCTTTCTGAGAATATTAGAAATGCTGCGAGGAAGCTCTATGCTCAAGTTAAAAAATAATAAAAAGGATGAAATAATTTTCATCCTTTTTATTTAAACATCATATTTTCTTTCTCTTATTTCTAGTTGTGCTATCATATTTTGGTGAAGCTTTGAAGCTTTTCTTTTTCATTGGTCTTGAGTATCTTTTACTTGAGAGTGCATTTTTTCTAACTTTGCATGTATGAGCTGTGAGATTTGTGGCAGGCTCCCAAAATTACTTATTAGCCCCTTGAGGCTTTGTAGGTTTTCATTTCCAGGGTCAAGTTTAAATAGAGAAGTAAGAGTTTCTTGTATGTTTGCATGAACATCAATAGCTTCTTCTACTTTTATATCTTCAGATAATTGGTTATTATTATGTTCACTCATTTTTTACTTATTTATTAACTATATTCAATCGAATCAAGTATATTTTTAATGACAGCTGATAGATGTGCTTGTTCATCTTGTTTTACTTTTAAAACTCAGTTGTTTATATTTTTGAGTCAATTTCTAATGACTAAAAGTGCTTCCTTATTGTCTTTGAAATACTCAGCAGCTTTTAAAATAGTAGCCAGATTCTCGTTTTCTGGTGATATTTTGAATAGTATATCGAGTTCTTGTTTTATATCAGAGTATATTATTTCGTTTGTAGTAAGAGTCATAATATTTTTTTAAGAGTTAATTAATCAAGTTCTGCAAGAACATCTACGAATTTCTGGTTGTTTATAAAAATCGATAGATCAGCCAGAATATCCTGCGTTCATTGTTCGATAATTTCGAGTTGTTTTCTGAGAGTTTCTTCGTGGATTTCATTGAATTTCAATAAAATCATATCTATATGATTTATAATATCGACTTTTCTCTCATCATCAGCTATATCAAAGACTTTTCGTATATCTTGTCTATCACTCTGTTGTGTATGGTATTCTTCAAATTTTTTTTCTAATTGTGTATTCATATAGAATGTAAGGAGTATTATTACAATAATACGATATATGTTAAATATTGTCAAATATACTGTATGTTTAAGTTTTTATAACCCATCCCCCCTATCGGGGTACTTCCCTTCATAAGAAGGGAAGAGTTTTGACAGTGTTTTATATGTTTACGAATTAAAGTAGATAAAATAAATCCCCTTCCTTTTTTAAAGGGAAGGGGTAGGGATGGTTTTTTTATTTTTTTCTTATATTTTCTTTCTGTGAAAAAATGAAGAGTCATCATATGAGCAGGAGCTCTCATAGCACGAGTACGACTCACTTACTACTTTCTCATATCTGAATGAGAGTATAGGCAAAATACATTCCAGCAAGCACTACGATAAATGAAAAAAACATTCATAGTATAATTATAAATGTCATCTTATTCATGAGCATTGGTGCCGTTTTATGTCTAAATTCTTGTTCTTTTTTTGCCATCTTGATAATCTCAGCTGCCATTCCGGGATGTACTTTTTCGTACAGTTCAAAATCAGCTGGAGAAGGGAAGTTTGATTCGTATGATTGTTCGAGATTGAGTATGTTATTATCTTTGTCTAAGCTAAGTTTTTTATTACTTTTTGTTTTACTCATAATTACTTTTTTAGCTTTTTAATAGTTTTATGAAAGTCTGAACCAATACTTTTTATATCTTGTATTCCTCCTTTTTCGACGTATTTTTTATGCATACTACGAAGTTCAGACATTCATCTGAGTCCAGTAATATCTATTATTGAAGAAGCTCAATACAAGAATGCTTTTATGGCGTTTCACATATTTTTTGAATTTATATGTTAATATCTAGTGTCAGTATATTGAAAAGGGAAAATATTTCAAATAAAAATCCCTACTCTAAAGTAATATTAATTTTATTAGAGACTTATTTTTGCAGTTTATTTTTAAGTCTATAGCACTTTATTAGTATTTGAGATACAGAGATAGACATAAAGTCTTTTATTTTAGTTTTCATTGGAACTAAGCTAAACATACCATTATCCACTAAAAAAAGCTTTCCACTAGACTCTTCTATAATAAGATTATCTGATAGTTCCGTATCTTTAGATTTTTGTAAAAACAAAAAATATTTCACTAAATTTATGAAGGCTACTCTTCATAAAAAATCCATTCTGAGAGGGTGTTTTGCAGATAGGTTGATTCTTATTTTTACTAACTGTTCATATTGTTGAATTACTGACTCTATATTAGCTAAATTCAAAGTTTTTCATTGAATGAACCTTTGTTTGAGTACATAATTAAATTTCTTTGTTTTTCTTAGTTTAGAACTCACATAAAAAGAGCCTAACTCTTCTCTGAGTATTTCTTCATGTTGTAAGACTCTATCTACTTTTTCTTTTATTTGATTGACTGGTACTTTAAAAACATGAGCAGAGTTATCATTTTTTCTAAATACACAGTATTCTTTCCCATTATTTATTTTTTTCATATCTTTTTCTCGAAATGTATTTTTATAATATAGCTAAAAAAAATATAAAGTAAATATTTAAAAAGAGAACAAAAAAATAAATGCATCTTACGAATACATTTTTTCTTTTCTATAAATGGTGCGGAGAGAGGGAGTTGAACCCTCACGAGCTAGGCTCACAAGCCCCTCAAGCCTGCGTGTATACCAATTTCACCACCCCCGCGTAAATATTTGATAAAAAAATAATACATGCTAGTATCATGTATAGTTTTTTATATAATGGTGCCGAGAGCGAGATTTGAACTTGCGACACAAGGATTTTCAGTCCTCTGCTCTACCACTGAGCTATCCCGGCATGTGTATATTTCTGATATAGCTTGGGTATTATATGAAAAAATGGGAATAATCAAATATTTTTTTGAATTTTTCAAAAAATAGGTATAAAGATATAAGAAAAAGAGTATATGTTAATTATAAAAAATTATGAAAGTACAAGTATGTAAATGAAAAACCTGTACAGAGAGGTTTAGGGAATACGTGGTGACGAGATTAGAAAATGATAAAAAATTCTTGAATAAAGAGAATGTTATTATTGAAGACTGTATGTGTCTATGACAATGTAAAAGTTGACCAAATATAGTGATAGATGGTCAAATAAATAATTATGCCGTTCCTGCAAAAGCATCAGAACTGGTTTTTAGTCCTAAAAGAAAAAAGAAAAAAAATGCAAATTCACAATACTCAAAGTAGAAAAAAAGAGACATTTAAACCGCTCAGTGATCGTGAAGTGAAGGTATATTATTGTGGACCAACGGTCTATAATCACGCACATATTGGAAACCTAAGAACCTATGTATTTGAAGATATTGTAATAAAATCTTTGAAGTTTTTGTGATATCAAGTGAAAACAACCATGAACATTACTGATGTAGATGATAAAACGATTCGTGATTCTGTAGCAGCTGGTGAAAAACTATCAGATTTTACTGAAAAATATACAGAAGTATTTTTAGAAGATATAGAAAAACTCGGTATTGACCAAGCTGACAATATAATAAAAGTTACTGACCTCATACCAGAAATGGTAAGAATGATTAATACACTCCTGAGAAGAGGATTTGCATACATAGCAGATGATAACAGTGTATATTACAAAGTTTCAAAATTTAAAAAATACTGAAAATTAGCAAACCTAGATATGAAGGAACTCAAAGCGAATGCGAGAGTTGATAACGATGAATACGAAAAAGATTCTGTAAGTGACTTCGTTCTTTGGAAATCTTGGAAAGAAGAAGATGGAGAAAACTTCTGGGAAGAAGAGTTTGAAATTTGAGAAGAGAAAAAAATATTAAAATGAAGACCAGGATGGCACATAGAATGTAGTGCCTGTAGCATGAAAGCATTTTGACCTCAAATAGATATTCATATGTGATGAGAGGATCTTATTTTTCCACACCACCAAAATGAAATAGCTCAAACTGAAGCGTGTTCAAGAAAAGAATTTTCTAAATACTGGCTACATTCAGGTCATCTTATGGTAGATGGAAAAAAAATGAGTAAGAGTCTATGAAATTTTCATACATTAAAAGATTTAGAAGAAAAATTTAGCAGTACTAATACTTCAGTATTATATAGAGCTATTAGATTAGGGTTTATAAATGGTAAATTTAGAGAAAGTATAGACTTTAGTTTTGATAAACTCGAAGCAAATTTTAATGCTATTAATCGCATAGATGAAACTCTTAAAAATATACACAACTATAATACTCAAGAGACAGGTATAGATAGAGATTTTAGAGATTCGATGCAAGACTTTATAGGGAATTATATGTATTACCTTGAAGATGATTTTAATATAGTGGATTCACTCGTAGTATTTCATGAGTTTATCAAATACGTAAATACATGAGTATCTGAGAATGCTTTTTCGTCAGAAGAGAAAAACTCTATTCTTGATGTATTTAGGACTTATAACCAGGTTTTATGAATACTTGATTTTTCTATTCTTGAAGAAATATTAGTACCTACTGAAGTCCTAGATAAACTAGAATTAAGGAATAAAGCAAAAGAAGAAAAAGATTTTGAGTGAGCAGATAGACTCAGAGATGAGATTCAAAGTATGTGATATAAGATTGTTGATGGAAGAGATGGAAGTAGGGTAGAGAAAAATTAGGTCTTTTCTGTACAAAAATATTATACACTAAATATACTATAAAATAAATTACAATAAAATCAATGGGCGTTGTTTGCTTTATATAAAGCGAAATAGTGCTTGCTTTATATTTATTGTTTGACATTTATTATTATTTAAATATAATTCTCTTCTCTCGTCAGTTTAGAGAGCATTGATTCTTATCAAATTTGAGCTTCATGAATAATGAATGATCATAACGTTACCGTACGGATTGTATAATCGATATAGTATAGAAACTATATTAAAGATGATAGAAATATTAACAAGGATTATACAAAAAGGTAAAACTCTTTCGTATTAAAGTACTTAAGTATGAAGCGTATAATACATAAATATATACAGACTTCATAAGGTAATTTTGACTTTCTAATCATAAGCTTAATGTCTAGATCTATAGTTGGATTACACGGTAATCAACTTTAAACTCCGTTGACAGAGGTCAGCATACAAAAGCAAAATTGGGGTAGTTAGATCGATAAGAATCAGTGAAAGCAGTGTAACCTAAATGAGACATGGGCACTGTGATGAAGGGGGAAGTTGAGGTACGTACAAAGTACCCTCTTCCCCTGATGGAACCTATTTTTAACAAAATAAGGTTCTTTTTTTGTGCTTCTTTTTTTCAAAGCCTTAAAATTTGCTTTCAATCTAAAAACAATTATTCTACTTCTATTATTATGTTAATAAAAATATATTTATGAGAGCAGAAACTATTTTTTATATTATACTTTGATTATTTATCTTTGAATTTGTCTTAACAAAGAGTATCGCATACTTAAATACCCTTAATTGGAGTGATAGATTACCAAAAGAAGCAGAAGGTATCTATGATAAGGAGAAATATAGTACATCAATGAAATATGAAAGAACAAAATATAGTTTTTCTACTCTTTCTTGAGTGTTTTCTTTCTTCATTTTATTTTTTGTTCTCGTATTTTGAGGTTTTTGATACTTAGATTGATTTGTAAGACAATTTTCAGAGAGTGATATTCTACTATCATTATATTTTTTTGGTATTATTGTTTTTCTACAAACACTTATCAGTTTACCATTCTCTTATTATTCAACTTTTGTAATAGAAGAAAAATTTTGATTCAATAAAATGACGAAAAAAATATTTTTTACAGACTTTATAAAGTCTTTGTTACTCACGGCTCTCATTTGATGATTGTTATTGGCTCTTATAGTTTGGGTATACTCTATTTCTGGGAATATGTTTTGGATATATACTTGGATTATAATTACATTTTTTTCAGTTTTTATGATGATGTTTTACTCGAGTGTCATTGTACCTCTCTTTAATAAACAAACACCACTTGAAAAATGAAAACTCAGAGATGAGATAGAAAAATTTGCACTGAAAGTTGGATTCAAGCTTGATAATATCTTTGTAATTGATGGGAGTAAAAGGAGTTCAAAAGCAAATGCATACTTTTCTGGATTTGGTCATAAGAAGAGAATAGTACTCTATGATACACTTATAAAAGATCTTACGATTACAGAATTAGTATGAGTCCTCGCTCATGAGATTGGTCACTACAAAAGAAAACATACTCTACAAATGTTAGCATTTTCGACAGTGCAAACTTGATTTATGTTATTCATATTTTCAATTGCCTTAAAATATGATCAAGTTTCTCAAGCGCTATGAGCTGAAACAGGGAGTTTTTGGGTAGCAGCGGTAGCATTTGGTATACTATTTACACCAATATCTATTGTTTTGTGACTCCTTTGAAATGTTTTATCAAGAAGAAATGAATATCAGGCAGATGAATTTGCTGGACAAAACTATGATGCAAAGAAATTACAATCAGCTCTTATCAAGTTATCAAGGAATAATTTATCTAACCTAACTCCTCATCCACTCTATGAATTCTTTCATTATTCACACCCAACCGTTTTAAAAAGATTGGAAGCTTTGGGTAATATATCTAAAAAGTAGCTATATTTTGCGTTTTTTCTCTGTATATGTTACTATAAAAATGATTATTGGTAAAAATATATATGTTTAAAAAACTTGATAAGTACTTCTCTTATGATAAGGAAAAATATGATAATTTCTTAGATGATGAAAATAATGTCTTATGACTTTGTCTGAATAAAATCATCAGTTTTTTGGTGGTAGTTTTTATATTTGTTCTGATGCTAGAAACGGTTGATGATTTAAATATCTTTTTAGCAAAGCCTTTTTTTATATTAGATGCTTTTATTTCGATAGTACTTGCTATAGAATATGTATATAGATTAATAAAGTCACGATCTAAACTGCACTTTTTTGCGAACCCCCATAGGCTGGTCGACCTGTTATCTTTTCTTCCATTTTTCTTTTGATTTGTTACTTTATGAAACTTCTGAAAGGTGTTAAGACTACTGAGAGTTTTAAGGATTTTAAGATTTATAAAAAAGATTCCACTTACCTCTGGCTTTGTGAAATCTCTGAGAGACTATGGAGATGAGTACAAAGCAGTGTTAATACTATTTATGATAGTTTTGCTCTTTGATTCTTTTCTTGTATATTATGTAGAAAAAGATCTTGTTTGAACAAAGTTTACCTCTATTCCAATGACTCTATGGTGGGGATTAGTGACTATGACAACAGTATGATTTGGTGATATGTATCCTATAAGTCCACTTTGAAAGCTATTTTGAAGTATAGTGGTATTCCTATGACCATTATTATTAGCAGTTGGGTCAGCAGTGACTATTATGGTATTTATGGAGACAGCAGAGAATCAAAGAGTACTTATGAAAAGTAGGAGGGTGAAAGAATGTATGAGATGTGGAATAAAGAATACTAAAAAAGCAAACTATTGTTTAAGTTGCGGAAAGAAGTTTATTGCTCGCCATGAGGAATAAGGAATACTTGAATTACTCCTTGAGAGATAGATTTTCTTTACAAAAACTGAAAAGAAACTAAACTATTTGAATATTATTATTTAAAATAGTTTTTTAATGCCAAAAAAAGATAATTTCTACGTTACTACTCCTATCTATTATGTAAATTGAGTTCCTCATATTGGACATTTTTATAGTTCACTCATTGCAGATACTATTACGAGATATAATAAAATAAGAGGAAAAGAAACCAGGTTTACTACGGGAGTAGATGAAAATTCTCAAAAGTCTTTGCAAGAGGCAGAGAATCAATGAATGGATATTATGAAGTACCTTGATGAAATGGCTGAAGCGCATCAATCAGTTTGGAATGAATTAGGGATAGACTATACTGACTTTATCAGAACAACAGAACCAAGACACCATGAGTTTGTGAGAGAGGTCTTACAAAAAACATATGATAATGGAGATATTTATGAAGGAGAGTATGAATGAATGTATTGTATAGGATGTGAAGCATTCAAGAAAGATGATGACCTGATAGAAAAAGAAGGAAAGAAGGTATGTCCAGATCATTTGAAAGAACCTGATGTTATAAAGGAAAAAAACTATTTTTTCAAATTGAGTAAGTACTGAGATAAACTCTTAGAATTTTATGAAAGAAATCCTGATTTTGTAGTTCCAAATGATAGATTTAATGAAGTAAAAGCTTTTGTAAAGAGAGGCTTGGAAGATTTTTCTATTTCAAGGGAAACCAATAAGTTCTGAGTAAAGCTTCCATTTGATGAAACTCAAGTGAGCTATGTTTGGTATGATGCACTCTATAATTATATAACCTCTTGCAAGTACAGTAGAGGGTGAGATAAGGATAATGCTGATTTTATAGACGAATCAGATTTTTGGCCAGCAAGCCTTCATGTAGTTGGAAAGGATATTATTCGTTTTCATGCTATATTTTGGCCAGCGATGCTTATGAGTATATGATACGAGCCACCAAAGCAAATTCTTACGACAGGATTTTTTACCGTTGACGGACATAAGATGTCGAAATCTCTTGGGAATGTTATTGACCCAGTTGTCTATTCCAAAGAATTTTCTCAGGAAGCTCTTAGCTTATACCTTCTATCGAGTTTCAATATCTGACAAGATGGAGATTTTGACCAAAAACAAGCCCTTCTTACTTATAATGCAAAGCTTGCAAACAATTTATGAAATTTGGTGAATAGGGTAGTGGTTCTTACGTTGAAATTAGAATTAAAAGATTGATTAGATGGTATTTTTGAAGTATTTTCAAATGATCATTTTGTAAAAAAATATGTTGAATCATTTGATAAAGAATTAGGTAATTTTAATTTAAAATCAGTATTGGATATATCCTTTTTTTACTTAGATGAATTAAATAAATATGTTGATACTAATGAGCCATGGAAATTAATTAAAACAGATGAAATTGAAACAAAAAAAGTTTTATACACAGTGGCAGAATGATTAAGGCAAGTAGGGTTAAATTTATACTGTTTTTTCCCACAAAAAATGTCAGATTTATTTGAAAAAATAGGATTAGAAAATTATAGAGAGCAGTTAGAAGATGGGAAATTAGAAGAATTAAGAAACAAGATAGAGATATTTAATATAACAGAAAAATGAGAGAATTTATTTAATAGATTTGAAGTATAAAAAATAAGAGGAATTTTCCTCTTATTTTTTTTCTCTATTTTTGCCATATGTATGTAAATATGGTAAAATAAAGAGTATATTTATCTTCATAATACAATTCACAGATGACTCCTGATAAACCTACCACTCCTGTAGCTGTTTCCACTCCTGAAAAACAACCAGAAGTTTTTAATTTCCAAGAAGAAATAAAAGGATTTTTAACAGAACCTGAGAAGATAAAGTTCTATAGGTGAATAGGTTTGGAAAAAGTAATGAGAAATAATGCAATAATAAGTAAGATTGGAAATGAGAAGTTTGCTGAGTTGTTAGAGACTTTAAAGAGTGAATATACTGAATGATGAGATAAGGATGATTTTCTAGTAATGCATACAAATATATTGTTATGAAATACTTACTTCAAAGAAAAAAAATATATTAATGCCTTGGTTGCATATGAGTGAGCTATACTAAATAAGGAGTTCAAGAAAGTTGAATTAGATACTGGCTTACATATATATAACTTTTTGTATCAGATATACAAAGAAAAGAAGAACCCTAAATGGGAAGAGTATTTTAAAGAATGGGCAAGGCTAAGAAGAGAATATGATAAGTTATATATTGAGTATATGCGTAATCTAACTTTTGAGGATAGGAAAAATAAGTAAAAAAGAGGCTACATAGTAGTCTCTTTTTAGAGTTTTGCTCTCTTTATATTATAAGAATACTAAATAACAAATATAAAGTATGACGAGTTCATACTTTTTATTTGTTATTTCGAAAAATAGTATTACATTATAAGTGTTATTATCTGTTTATAAAATAAGGAAATGACAAACAAGGAAAAGATTACTATATCTATACGAAAGGAATTATTACAGAAAGTGGATGAAAAGGTAGATAGGGTGAATTTTAAGAATAGGTCTCATGTGATAGAGAGTTTGGTATGAGAGTGACTCAAGCTTAGGCAAGACCTTTGAGCTATTATTATAGCAAACGAGAGAAAATGGAATGGATGAAAATATCCTCTTGATATTCCAAAATCTTTGATAAAAGTGGATGGAAAGACATTGATTGAGAAGCACTTGCAAGCTCTGAAGCAAGCGAATATAGAAAAATGTATTATAGTGGTATGACATGAAAAAGAACAAATAAAAGACTTCTTAAAAAATAAAAGTTTCTGAGTAGATGTAACCTTTCTTGACTCTGATGAAAGCGATGAAAGTCAAAAGGTGATCTATAAGTGCTCCAAAATACTCAAAACAAATAAATGTTTAGTAATATTGTGAGATAACTATTTTCATAATCTCAATCTTACAGACTTTATATACTATCATAATACGAATAGTCAGTACTTATCAGTAATAGTAAAAACTATTGAGGCATCACAGGGCTACGGAAATATAAAACTAGAAGGAAACAATATAATTGGTTTTGTGGAAAAACCTATGCATAAAGAAGATATTTCTTTCATCATAAATGCGGGAGTATACCTTATGAATACCGAAATACTACCTGATGTAGTAGAGAATTTAAAAATAGAAGATAACTTCTTTCCTGATTTTGTAAAAACAAATAGAGCGAAAGCATATTTTCATAATTGAAAATGGTTTCATTTACAGGATGATGAGACACTAGCTTTATTTGATTAAAGAATTTAAAAAATTATAAATAAAAACTATGAAAAAAATTAAAAAATGTGTAATTCCAGCTGCTGGATTTGGTACGAGATTTTTACCGGCATCAAAGGCTCTTCCAAAAGAAATGTTTCCACTTATTGATAAACCAATAATGCAATATCTTGTAGAAGAAGCTATTTCTGCATGATGTGAAGATATTATTATAGTTACTGGAAGAAATAAAAGAGCGATAGAAGATCATTTTGATTCGAACTTTGAGTTAGAAAAGAAGCTAGAAGGATCAAATAAGTTTGAGAGCCTAGAGAAAGTAAAACTACTCAATAACATGGCAAATATAGTCTATGTAAGACAGCCATATCCAAGAGGTGATGGAGAAGCTATATTGAGAGTAAAATCCTTTCTTTGAGATGAGCCATTTCTAGTACTATTTTGAGATGATATTATCGACTCTGAACCATCAGCAGCAAGTCAATTAGTTGATGTATATAACAGAAAAAACTCTCCAGTAATTGCAACTATACCAGTGAGTGATTCGGAAGTATCGTCATATGGAATTATTGAATCAAGTACTATGGATGGAAATGCCTTTGTGGTTGATAAATTTCTTGAAAAACCATGAAAAGATGAGACTACATCGAGACACGGAGTAGTATGAAAATATGTTTTAAATAATGATATATTCGAATATTTAGAAAAAGCCTGTAATACAAAGCATACTTGAGAAATACGATTAGCCGATGCTTTTGAACTTATGAGGCAAGAAAAAGATATCTATTGAGTAAATATAGCTTGAGAGAGATACGATACTTGAAGTAAAATTGGTTTCCTTAAGGCCACTATTGCCTATGCACTCAAGCATGAAGAAGTAAAAGATGAATTTACAGATTTTATTAAGAAACTAAATATATAATACTATGATACATATAGAATTATGAAAAAATATTAATATTTCAGAATGACATCTTGAAAAAAAATATCATTCTAAAATTGACTCTGCTATATGTGAAGTAAAGAAAAAATATGAGGATTGATGTTTAGATTTTTTAAATGTTGATAGGTATTTTGAAGCTGATAGAATATCAGAGTTTGTTGAAGAAAATAAAGAACAGTTTGATAGTGTGGTAGTATTATGAATATGAGGGAGTGCACTCTGAACAAAGGCTATCTTTCAGGCATTGAAGTGAAAGTATTATAATGAACTTTCAAGAGAAAAAAGAGGATGATATCCAAAGCTTCATGTACTTGATAACGTAGACCCAACTGAAATACAAAATATAACTGAAATATTGGAATTAAAAAAAACTCTTTTTATTGTTGTTTCCAAATCAGGGACTACTATTGAAACTATGGCTCAATATAATTTCTTTTCTTCTGAGATAGTAAAAATGGGACTGGAGATCAAAAAACACTTTGTGATTATTACTTGAGAAAATTCACTTTTGAATAAAGGATCTTTGGAAAATAAGCTCGAGGTATTTGAGATTCCAGATACAATATGATGAAGGTTTTCGGTACTTACGAATGTCTGACTTCTACCACTTGCCTTTACATGAATTGATATTAAAAAGCTTTTCACGTGAGTAGGGAATATAAAGCAAAGTTTATTCTCTAAAGATATTTGGGAAAACAAAGCACTTTTGACGGCACTGATTCAATACCACTCTTATAGAGAGTTATGAAATAACATTACTATCTTCTTTCCTTATATTTCTAACCTCTCATTTTTCTCTCAATGGTATAAACAACTAGTATGAGAAAGTTTGGGAAAAAATGGGAAGTGAATTACTCTAGGGTGTTCTCAGTGAGTTACTGATCAACATTCTCAATTACAGTTATATTGTGAAGGTCCAAATGACAAGTTAATAATTTTCTTTGAGTGAGATAGTTTTTGAGTAGATTCTAAAATATCTTCTCAGGACAATATATCGTTTTGAGATCTTATGAAAGCGTCAAAAACAGGTACTCAAGAGTCTATAAATAATACTTGAAAACTTACCTATACTATCAAAATAAAGAAACTTGATGAGGAAAGTCTTTGAGCGCTTATTGTACTTTTTGAAACACAGGTAGCTATCTTGTGAGAACTACTATGAGTAAATGCATTCGATCAGCCTTGAGTGGAAGCAGGGAAAATGATTACCAAGGAGATGTTAGAGGAATATAAAAAAACTTCTTAAACATATAAAAAATAGAAATGATAGACTTTATAAATAAAAAATAAAAAACTATGTATCAAGTAATATTCTTTGATCAAGATGATACTCTTTGTCCTGCTAAAAATAAAGCAGACTCAGAGATGGCTCAGTTATTTTCTCAACTATTAGATAAATATAAAGTAGTCATTACTACTGGAGCCATGTTTGAGTACATAGAATATCAAATGCTCTCTGAGCTTAGTGAAAAAGTAAATTTAGAGAATCTATTTCTGTTCCCTACGAATGCAGCAAAAATGTTCCAGTACCAATGATGAAAATGGTGTGAAAAATATGCTATGAAACTTAGTAGTGGTGAAGTAGATAATATAACAAATACTCTAAATAGAGCTATTATTGATCTTGAATTACAGCCTAAAAAAGTATGGGGGGAAATAGTAGAAAATAGATGAGGGACTCAGATTACATACTCTGCACTATGACAAAAAGCCCCATTAAAGGAGAAAAAAGATTGGGATCTAGATAAGAAAAAAAGATCAAAAATTGTCGATTACATAAAAGATGAATTGAAAGATTTTTCTATATGAATATGAGGAACGACTTCTATTGATGTTATTAAAAAATGAATGGATAAGTCTTATGGAGTGAATAAAATGATAGAGCTATATGGTTTCAAAAAAGAGGAGATTTTATATGTATGAGATGCTCTTTTTCCTGGGGGAAATGACTATGTGGTTGTAAAAACATGAATAGATACGAAAAAAGTCGATAGTCCAGAGGATACTAAGAAAATAATCAAAGAATTATTGACTTCTATGTAATTAGAATATACTACTTTGAGATCATTTTTTATTTATAATTTTTATAAAATATGGTATTTAATATGAACGGATGAGGTGATGACTTTACCAATAATAGTGTGTTAGAGACAGGAAATTTTGATCATTTAATAAAAAATAATGATCGTAAAGTAAGAATGGTTTTGAAGAACCTTGGATTGAGATGATACTCGGCAAATTTAGTAGAGCTTTATAGAAATGCATTTAAGGATCTTCTCGATATTTCTCTAGATGTTCCTTGTTTAGAAAATATGGCAAGTTTAAAAGATTTTTGTAGCGAAAATGATTTTAATATTACCTTTGATGAGAGGGAAAAGGATATTAAACGAATGGAAAAAATAGTATGGTACCATACAGTAAAAAATAGAAAAAAAGATTGTACTATTGCTCATACTTTAGATAGGCAAGATCGCATAATAATTATACAATCCAATACATTAACATCGATTTGAATGCTATTAAAGGATATTGGAAGAGGTTTTGTAGATAGAGTTGCTGAAGTTTGAAGGTGATCACCAATTCCTGTATTTTTAGATGATCGTAATAAAGAGGCTGGATTAACTCTCTAATCCGTCTCTTTTTTTTTGCAATTTCTCCGAGAGTTTATACAATTATCCCAATAGATCATAACTTCTCTGAATATGAAAGTCAATATTGTCACAAAAGCATATTGCCCATACTGCCATGCAGCATTAAGGCTTTTAGATTCACTATGAGTGAAATATAAAAATATCGATGTAATGAATGATGAAGCTCAATTTGAGGAGATTCAGGGTATAACAGGAAGTTACACCGTTCCCCAGGTATTTGCTGGAGATATGACGAAAGAGAACTTTCTCTGATGATATAGTGAAATATCTTCTTTGCACAATAGATGAAAACTTGAAAAGATTTTAGAGGTCTAATAATGATATAGAAACAATGAAACTATTTATTCACATAGGAACCAACGAAGAGTATTTTAAATTGTTAAACCAATGAAAGATACTTTCACAGTGAAAACAAGATAGAGATATATCTTCTTTTTTCATGGAAAACTTTCCAGGAGAACTAGCTGAGACAATTTCTCCTCAATATGAGATAAATTTTATGGCTATTAGAGAAATAAAAAAGAAGCTTTGATCAGAAGCGTTTAATAAAATTGATGGAATATATTATGGAAGTGATAATTGTGAATATCTTGCTCCTACTGTAAAAGAAATAGAGAAAGCAATAGAAAATTTCAAAGAATTTAATAAGAATTTTCCACCACATACAGTAAGAACTTTCACTCTGGTAACTCCATACGTATGAGATAAAATGATGGCGAGACTCGAAGAGTGACTTGCTTTTTTGAATGAGCTACAAATAAAAAATCCGATAGAAGTGGTAGTAAATGACTTTTGAGTATTGAGATTATTAAATACTAAATACACTAACCTCAAAATTTCTTTTGGAAGAGTGATTCATAAACTTCTGAAAACTCCTCTTATTGATACATTTGGTTACGAAGCACATCCAGCTGGAGAGGCTATAAAGAATAAAACAGAACAAGAAAAACTCAAGCTTAGAGAAGAGATAGTGAAGTGGCAATTGAAGTTCTATAATAGTTCAGAAGTGAGTCTTGATATATATCAGAACTTCTTGAATAAGTTTGGTATAAAGAGAGTAGCATTGGATTATATGGAAAAGAGATCCGAATTGTTTTCGAATCTTTCAAGCCCTCACCCTAACCCCCTCCCAAAGGGAGAGGGAACTATAGGTATTGATCTATATTACCCTTGGGCTCTCATATTCACAGGAAGACTTTGTGATACGAGTGCAGTAGAGAATCCAAGTAGGTGATATTATGCAACTGATGATATTTGTCCAAGAAGTTGTGATAGATATGATGTTTCGTACAAAATAAAGACGGTATGATACAAGATGATTCAGAGATGAAATGCAGGGTACAGAAGTGAAGTGAATCTAGATTTTCTCCCAGAGGATTTTATGAAAAAACAAAATACTAGGTTAGTATTCGCGCCATTTATTACGGTTTAAAAATTTCGTGAGTTTCTTACTGTTCATAAATCAAATCAAATTTTTTCAAAGCTTCGAGTCATCAAGCTTTTGGTATTACCACATAAGCATCTCTTATAATAGCATCTTTGTTTGCAATCAGTACAGAAGCAAGGTCTCTTGAATAGGTATTCAGGAAGCTATATTGATTAAGAAACTGGTTAATATAGGTTACGTAAATTTTTGCAAAATTAAATTTTTGTTTGAGTTCGAGATAGCTATCTATATTTTCTAGACTGCCATTTATATTAGAGTTTGTAAAATCGGTTCATATCTTTGATTTTAGGTTTTCTATCTCACTCGCAGAATTGGTCATGCTAGCTATAAAAATATCTCTCTGTTTAATGAGGTTTTTTTGATTGAGAACTCAATTCTTGTATCTAAACTCTAGTTGATCAACATATGCATTGAGCGTTGCAGATTTGTCATAACTGGAGTCTATTATCACTTTAGGATCAGTTTTTAATATACTTAAGTACTCTTTAATGAGAGTCATATTATCTCATATAATTTCTTCGGTTTGAGAAGCATTATTTCATATAGCTTCTTCTATAGAAAGAATCTCTTTATATATAGAATCCTCTAATTTTCCACCTTCTTGGTGATTGGTTCCTATATTCGTAGCGATAGCTACTCAGGTTTTTCCGAGTCAATTATTGTTTGCTTTTCTAAAAATTAGCTTGTTTTGGGTATTTTTAGTCGTTGAAATACTTGCATTTAAGAGATTATCTCATATATTAAAGAGAAGCACGATAAAAGTACTCAATGTAAATATTTTCAAAAGGAATTTTTTAGTGTGTCTATGCATGTTATTCTAGGTTTTAGGTAACTGTTATTAATTTTATCATAAAAAGTGAAATGAGTAAAATTTTGGGGAGTGTTTTTTTATTTTTACTATTTTGTAGTTCAGCTTTTGCAGGCGAAGATATAAAGATAATTTCAAGAAGTGAGTGGTGAGCAGATGAAAACTATAGGTACCTTGATTCATCTCAGTGGCAAAAAATACTTGATAATTGGGATAAGGCTCCAAAGAAGGAACTTACTGAATCCGAAAAAACTGAAGCTCTAAAAAGAGCTGAAAAAACAAAAATTGCGAATGATTTTCTGGTAACGGATTTTAGTGATATATTCAGTATTTCCAGTGTTGAAAAGTTTGAATGAGACCACAAACTTGCATGGCCAATTGCTAAAAGTAAGAAGAAGACTTCAATTGTGATACATCATACTGATAGTGTCTATAATGATTCTTATGAAGCCATGAGAAAGATATACCAATATCATGCTTTACAAAGAAAGTGGTGAGATATAGGATATAATTATCTTATTTGACTCAATGGAGAAATTTTTGAATGAAGAGCTGGAGGAGACTATGTTGTATGAGCTCATGATAAATGGAATAATCAGTGAACACTCGGTGTCGCACTGATATGAAACTATGATAAAACACCTATTTCAGATTCTCAGTATCAGTCACTTGAAAAATTAGTAGAGTATCTTTGAAAAAAATATGATATAGATTTTAATAAAAAAGTTCCTTCATTTCAGTGGTGTATTTGATCAGAAGAGTGTGATAAAAAACCCTTAGAAGTAACCTACGATTATCCTATAATATGACATAGAGATGCGGGACATACGAATTGTCCTTGAGATGAGCTATACGAACAAATGCAAAAAATCAGGAAAAAATTTGTTGATACTTCAGACAAGGCCAGTAATTTTTCAATGGAGAAATTAGAAGAGATACTTTTTTGAGTTTCTGAAGATAAATTGATACGATTTCTTGCAATTATAGAAGAAAAACTAGATTCCACAAAGAATATCAAGAATTTGAAAATATTAACGAGTTTAAAAGAAATTATATTAAACATTGAAGAAATAAGGAATGAGAAGAATATAGATAAACTTTCTATATCAGCCTTAAAAACAAAGTTCTGAACTGGAAGTTTTGATGATAACAATAGAATTAGAGTAAAACTCAGCTATCCTAAAAAGGATAGTATCGATATCAGCGTAAAATGAAAATACACACCAAAAATAGGAAAAGAGTGAAAAGAGTATATACTGAGTTTTGATGACTGTAAAACAGATACATGTGAAACTGAAAAGAAATTTAACCTAAACTTGAGTTTTACAGGTTCACAATTATTTTTAAATAAAAAAGAAGTAACTGGTTTTGGTATTGGTAACTTTTTCAGAATAAAGTCACCAAAAGATTTATTTCTTACTATTTCTTCTTGGGATAGAGTACCTACCTGGGACACGAAAGGAAAGTACAATGATAATAAATTTAAATGAGATATAGTTTTATATCAAAAGGAAGTTCTCTGAGAGAAGGAAAATGAACTCGTAGTAGTAAATGAACTATTTTTGACTGATTACTTGAAAGGGCTCTGAGAAGTGAGTGATTCTATACATAAAGAAAAAATAAGAACAATTATTATACTCGCGAGAACTTATGCAAGATGGTATATGACCAAAGCAGAAAAATTTGTTGGAGAATGGTATCAAGCTTCAGATGATCCTAATGTATTTCAGAGATATCTTGGTTTTTGATTGGAACAAAGAAGTCCAAATGTAAATAAAATTGTAGAAGAAACAAAAGATCTTATAGTAACTAATGATGGCGAACTTATAAAGCCATGGTATTTTTCAAGTAGTGATGGAAAAACAAAAGACTTCATAGAGTTTTGTAGGACAGCTAAGTGAGTACCAGACTGTACACACCCTGAGAGATTTCCATTTCTTATTGGAGTAAGGGATCCAGGAGGGCAATGAAAACAGAGGTGGTGACACGGGATTTGAGTTCCAGGAACTTGAGTTCAGTATTTTGTAGAGAGAGGATGGACCTACTCTATGATTATAAAGTATTTTTTGAAAGGAGTAGAAATAGAAAAAAAGTAATCCATCCCCCAGCCCCTTCCTTTAATTCTAAAGGAAGGGGAGAAATATTGAAAAAACTATAAAATAATTGATAAAATTCCTCTTCACCCTCAAGGGGCATCGAGACCTTTCGTATGCTAGGTCCATAGATACCCCTTGAGGGTATAAGGGGTTAGGGGATGGATTATTCTTAACAAAATATAATTATGTTTGAACTCAAATCAAAATACTCTCCTTCTTGAGATCAGTCTCAAGCTATAAAAGAGATTATGGAGAATATAAATGCCTGATCAGACTTCCAGACCCTCTGGTGAGTCACTTGAAGTGGGAAGACTTTTACTATGGCGAATGTGATAGAAAAAATACAAAAGCCGACTCTTGTTATTGCTCATAATAAAACTCTTGCGGCTCAGCTAGCACAAGAATTTAAAGAGTTTTTTCCAGATAATGCTGTGCATTATTTTGTTTCGTATTATGATTATTATCAACCAGAGGCATACGTAGCAAAAACTGATACCTACATAGAAAAGGAAGCAACTATTAATGAAGAAATCGATAGACTCCGTCATGCAGCCACGCAAGATCTTTTGACAAGAAAAGATGTTATTATTGTAGCGAGTGTGAGTTGTATTTATGGTATATGAGATATAGATGCTTATACTGATCAGATTTTTAACATAGAGGTAGGAAAAGAATACAAAGTAGAAGAGCTTCTGAAGCAACTCGTATCTATTCAATATAAAAGAGCAAGCTCTGATTTCAAACCAGGGAATTTCTTAGTACAAGGAGATGTCTTAGAAATATATCCATCGAGTAGTGAGACCGTAATCACTATAGAATTTTGGGGAGATGAGGTTAGTCAAATATCAAGTAGAAATCACCTGACAGGTGAGGTATATGAGTACATGAAAGATGTGGTTATATTTCCAGCTAAACATACGGTAACTACCAAGGATAGAATTGAATCAATTTTACCAGAAATAAAAATAGAGTTAGAGGAAAGATTAAAGTACTTCAAAGAAGACCTTTGAGATGTATTGAAATACGAGAGATTAAAAACAAAGGTGGAATATGATCTAGAAATGATGCAAGAGGTTTGATATGTAAATGGAATCGAAAACTATTCTAGATACCTAGATGGAAGAAAACCAGGATTAGCGCCGGCAACTCTTATGGATTATTTTCCAAAGGACTTTCTATGTTTTGTAGACGAATCTCATATGACTTTTTCACAAATAGGATGAATGTATGCTTGAGATAGAGCAAGAAAAGAGAACCTAGTAGAGAATGGTTTTAGGCTTCCTTCAGCCATGGATAACAGACCTCTAAAGTTTGAAGAATTTGAAAATAAAATACAACAAATTGTCGCGGTATCTGCTACTCCATCACAATATGAAATCACTAAAAGTTGTACGGAGCCACAAATATTCTTCGATTTTGATCCAGTGAAACATGGTGCTTGGGAATCATCTCCAGAGTATAGAGTTATTCCTCAGGTTATAAGACCAACAGGTCTTCTAGATCCAGAGATTATATTGAAGTCTATGGAGTTTATGGTTGACGATGTAATGAAAAATATTTCAGAAGTGGTAGCAAAGGATCAGAGGATGTTGATTACAACTATTACAAAGAGGTCAAGTGAAGAGCTTGCAGACTATCTCATCGAGAATGGAGTAAAGGTAAAGTATCTGCATAGTGAGATAGAAACACTCGAAAGACTAGATATACTCAAAGAGCTGAGAGAATGAAAAATTGATGTTATTGTTTGAGTAAATCTGCTCAGAGAATGACTTGACCTCCCAGAGGTTTCCAAGATTGCTATTCTTGATGCTGATAAACAATGATTTCTGAGGTCAGCTTCTGCACTGATCCAAATTATTGGTCGTGCGGCGAGAAATGAACATGGAAAGGTGTATATGTATTCAGAATATAGAAAACTAGGTACTGAATCTTTGGAGTTAGAGGAAGACAATATATATTTATGAAAACTCTACAGACAAGATAAATGAAAGCTTATTAATGAGGAATGATTAGTTATTTCTGAAGCGATGAGAAAGGCTATTGATCTCACCTACTATAGAAGATGATTACAAGATGCGTATAATAAAAAACATAACGTGACTCCTACTACCATCTTCAGTCAGATAAAAGATATGTGATTGAATAATAACAAAAAAGAGTATGCTCTTTTGGATAAACAGGGTATCAAAAAAGAAATCTCCAAACTAGAGTTGGAGATGGATATAGCTGCTGCGAATACTGAGTATGAGAAAGCTGCTGAACTGAGGGATAGGATTATTGAGTTGAAGAGAGGGAAGAGGTAAAAGAAAAAATCTACCAATTCACATTGGTAGATTTTTAATATGCATTACTCTTGATCAAGAATTGTAACAGAAACTGCAAGCATTATGCCAAGAATAATATGAGGAATATTACTTTCTATGTTTAGTTTTTGCATTATTATACTTGCAACTATACTTGAAGTAAAAAATATCACAAGTAACCCAATTGTAGACAATATATATATATTTATTACAAAGGTTTTTAATTTATATTGGTTTTTTTTATTTTCAGGCATAATAAGCGATATTTTTTTGATAAAAAAGTATGCTTAGGTGATTCCATAGTGGCATTATTTATTATAGTACTTAAATAATACAAGTCAATATTTTTTTCTAGAGAAAAATATTTTACAAAAAGAGAAAAAAGTATATCTTTGTAGAGATAATATCAATAAAAATATTACAGATGATATATAAATACTCTCAATCTATGATGATGTGTATGAACTTCCCTATGTCGAAGAGATAGTATTTTTAGTATTGCTGAATATATGGAAACTCTTCTGAATAGGGAAGAGTTTTTTTCATGAATACTTTATTTTTCTTATACGAAATTATGCCAATAAAATTAAATTCAAAAATTCCTGCTTATGATGAACTCAAGAAAGAGTGAGTATTTGTTATGTCTGACGACAGAGCTGAGCACCAAAGAATAAGACCTATAAGAATAGGAATATTAAATATCATGCCAAGAAAAATAGAAACAGAAACTCAGATTCTCAGAATGATATGAAGTGGACCATTACAAATTGATCCAGTGTTTATCAAAACAGCTTCCTATAATCCAAAAAATACAAACAAATCTCATCTTGATTTCTTTTACAAAGACTTCTTAGACGTTATGAAAACATGATTAGATGGTTTTATTATTACTGGAGCACCAGTAGAGAAGCTTGATTTTGAAGACGTAATATACTGGAAAGAGCTGACAGAAATAATGGATATTTTGAAAGAAAAAGTATCTTCTACTCTTTTTCTTTGTTGGGGGGCTCAGGCTTGATTATATCATTACTACTGAATCCAAAAACATCTTGTGTCAGAGAAGATTTTCGGAATATTTAATCATAAAAATGAGAACTATAATCATCCTCTTTTTAGAGGAATAGACGATGAGTTCTGGTGCCCACACGCGAGGCATACTGAGGTGCTAGAAGAAGACATTAACGAGGTAGATGATTTAGATATTCTGGTGAGGTCTGGGGAGGCTTGAATCCATATTGTAGCGAATAGGGATGCTTCTATGGTTTTTGTTATGGGGCATCCAGAGTATGATAGAAATACTCTCTATAATGAGTATTTGAGGGATCAGTCTAAGTGAGAGAGTATAGATTTACCAAAAAATTATTTTGAGAATGATGATACTTCAAAACCTCCAAAGCTTTTATGGAGATCAAATGCGGAAACATTTTTTAGAAATTGGGTGAATGAGGTATATCAAAAGACTCCCTATGAACTGGAAACTCTATAGAGTGTGTTCTTTTATCAACTCTCCTTTACTTTTTAGTATTTCACTATATACTTACTTCTACATATTTTGGGGCTAATCTTGGTTTCTATTAGGAGATTCGCTGGTCTTATATGCTATCAGGGAGATGTTTGTAGGCTTCCTTAATCAATTACAAACAAGCATAATTGCTAAAACTAGATTAGGTGGACTTGCTTCTTTTGTTAAAGGTGCATTTTCTCCTGCAACTGTTTCAGTTGCATAGTTAGAGTTATTTAATATAGCCTAACTGTAGCCTTCCTGAGGGATGAGCGTCGGTTGACCTGCTACACATCTATGGAATCTTTGCTTAGGAGAGACTATAGATTATTAATCTAAGCCTTGTATGATCGGGTGTGATTTCGTTTTGTACATACAAGTACCCACAAATGAAATTTTTGAATGTTATTTTTGTTTGTTCTCTATTCATTCAAATATCAAAATAAACTATGATAGTAGATGTATCTGGGTAGCCTCCTAAGACGTGAGTTCGAATCTCACTAGCTCCACCAAATAGGATAAGAATTGGCACTAAATGAGATTTTCTCTTATTGGTGCCATTTAACTAATATAAAAATGGTTCGACGAGATTGCTTAATAGAGGGAATTTTGGAGACCTAATATTTTTTAAAACTGTTTTTGCTCTAATTTAAGCTAAAAGTTTAAGTTCGACCAAAAGTAGTTTTAGAAGCTTTATTTTTAAATTTTTAATAAAATAAACAATTATGGCAACAAAGGAACAAGAAAGAGCTGAACTTCATAAATCTATTTGGCAAATGGCAAATCAATCAAGATGAAGTGTTGATTGATGGGATTTTAAGCAATATGTTTTGGGAATGCTTTTTTATCGTTTTATCAGTGAAAATTTAGCAAAATATATCAATGAAAATGAACCTGATAATAATTTCAATTATGCAAAATTAACTGACAAAGAAGCAGAATTTGGTAGAAATGAAACAGTAAAAGAAAAGTGATTTTATATTCTCCCAAGTGAACTTTTTGTAAATGTAGTTAAAAATGCAAAAAATGATCCTAACTTGAATGAAACTGTATCAAGTGTTTTTAAAAACATAGAATCTTCTGCTAATGGAACTGATAGTGAAAGTGATATAAAATGACTTTTTGATGATTTCAATGTAAATTCAAATAAACTTGGAAATACAGTAGAACAAAGAAATAAAAAACTTACTGAATTACTAGAATCAGTAGCAAATCTTCCTCTTGGAAATTATAATGATAATACTATTGATGTTTTTGGTGATGCATATGAATATCTGATGGGAATGTATGCAAGTAATGCTTGAAAATCTGGATGAGAATTTTTTACACCTCAAGAAGTAAGTGAATTACTTGCTGAAATAACAACAGTTGGTAAAACAGAAGTGAATAAAGTTTATGATCCTTGTTGTGGTTCTGGTTCTTTGCTTTTAAAATTTGCTAAAGTTCTTTGAAAAGACAATGTTCGTGGTTGATTTTATGGTCAAGAAACAAATATCACTACTTTCAATCTTTGTCGTATCAATATGTTTTTGCATGATATTAATTATGAAAAATTTGATATAGCACACGGAGATACACTTATGAATCCAAAACACTGGGATGATGAGCCTTTTGATGCTATCGTTTCAAATCCTCCATATTCTATCAACTGGGAATGAGATGCAAATCCTATCCTTATAAATGATCCTCGTTTTTCTCCTGCCTGAGTTCTTGCTCCAAAAAGTAAAGCAGATCTTGCTTTTACTCTTCATATGTTAACTTGGCTTTCTACAAGTGGAACAGCTGCAATAGTTGAATTTCCATGAGTTTTATATAGAGGATGAGCAGAAGCTAAAATTAGAAAATACTTAATTGATAATAATTATGTTGATGCAGTAATCCAACTTCCAGCTGACTTATTTTTTGGTACAACAATTGCAACTTGTATAATGGTGTTGAAAAAATCTAAAAAAGATAATAAAACTCTTTTTATAGATGCATCAGCTGAGTTTACAAGATGAAGTGCTAAAAATAAACTGAGTGATGATAATCGTAAAAAAATTCTAGATACTTTTATTGCTCGTAGTGATTCAGAAGAACATTTTGCAAGACTAGTTGATAATTCAGAAATTGCAAACAATGATTATAATATTGCAGTTTCAAGTTATGTAGAACAAAAAGATACAAGAGAAGTAGTTGATATAAAAGAGTTAAATATAAAAATTGCTGAAATTGTTGAAAAACAAAATACACTAAGAACTTCTATTGACCAAATAGTTGCAGATATTGAAAAAACTGTTTAATTTTTTACGAGATATAAAAATACTATGAATAAAATAGAACAATTACTACAAAAATATTGCCCTGATGGTGTGGAGTTTAAAAGCTTATGAGAGTTTTGTGAATTTAAAAAATGACAAAACTTAGTTAAAAATGATATTATTTCAGGTGATATTCCTGTAATAGCAGGATGAAGAGAACCTATATCTTTTCATAACGAATTTAATAGAAATACAGAAGTTGTAACTGTTTCAAGTTCATGAGCATATTCTGGTTTTATCAGTTTTTGGGATCAACCAATATTTTTAACAGATGCATTTTCTATAATCCCCAATGAATTACTTTTAACTAAATATATATTTTATTTTTTAAAAAGTAAGCAAGATAAAATATATAAAATGCAAAAAGGTTGAGGTGTTCCTCATGTTTATTCAAAAGATGTTGCAAAAATTCAAATCCCAATCCCACCAATAGAAATCCAAAAAGAAATCGTAAAAATTCTTGATACTTTTACAGAGCTGGAAGCAGAGCTGGAAGCAGAGCTGGAAGCAGAGCTGGAAGCAAGAAAAAAACAATATGAGTATTATAAAGGTAACCTTATGTTAAATGCAGGTTGAAAAATAGAAAAATTAGATAATATAACAGATATTTTTTTGGGTTTAACATATACTCCTAAATATGTAGATCAGGGGATTAAATTTATTTCAGCTAAAGATACATCAAGTGATTTTTTAGATTTAAAAAATACTAAATTTATCTCAGTTGAAGAATATAATTCTTCTACTTCAAATGCTAAGCCTAAAAAAGGAGATATTTTATTTACTAGGGTTGGTTCTAACTTAGGTCATCCAGTTATAGTTGATACAGATGAAGATTTGTGTATATTTGTTAGTTTAGGCTATTTAAGAGTTAATAAAGAGATGATTTTAAATTCTTATTTAAAGTATTGGATGAATACTACTTTATTTTGGGACCAAGTTAAAAAGAATGTTCATTGAGCTTGAAAATTTAATTTAAATACATGATGGCTAAAAAAATTTGAACTTATGTTACCTTCACTAGAAAAACAACAAGAAATTGTTGCTATTCTTGATAAATTTGATGCTTTGGTAAATGATATTTCTGTTGGTTTACCTGCTGAAATTAAGGCAAGAAAACAACAATATGAATATTATAGAGGGAAATTACTTACTTTTAAAAAATTAAAGAAATAAGAAATGTAACATAAGTGTATTCTGAATGTTACAATTATATTGCTTTATTTAAAACAATAACCTTGATTTTGAAAAAATAAATGTTACAATTAAAATTATTTAATGTTACAATTAAAATATGAATGAAAGACAAAAATTAATTATAGAATTTGCTAAACAAAACAATGAATTTCAAACAAAAGATATTTTGGTTTTTTTTGAGTGAAAATTTGAAGTTGAAAGAATTACAATTATTAGAGATTTGAATTTTTTAGTAGAAAATAATATTTTAAGTCAAAAATGAAAATGAAGAGCTGTAAAATATTTCTTTTCAGAAAAAAATGAAATTTTTGAAGAAATAGATTTAGACGAGTATTTTTCTACTGCTTATGATAAAAGAAAAATATTTAAAAGTTTTAATTTTGATTTATTTGATACTTTAAAAGAAGTTGATATTTTTACAAATGAAGAAATAGAAAAACTGGAAAATCTACAAAAAGAGTTTATCAAAAATATTTGAAAATATGATAGTCAAACTCTCATCAATAAAGAATACGAAAGAATAATGATTGAATTTTCTTGGAAAAGTTCATCAATTGAGTGAAATACATATTCACTTTTAGCAACAGAAGCCTTACTTAAAGAAAATATTGCTGATGATACAAAAACAAAAGAAGAAACTCAAATGATTCTTAATCACAAAGATGCTTTTAATGAAACTCTATTAAATTTAGATATTTTTAAAAACTTAACTCTTTCAAATATTGAATATATTCATCATATTCTTACCAAAAAACTTTGAATAAGTGCAAATATTAGAAAAAATATTGTTTGAATTACTGGAACAAATTATAAACCTCTTGATAATGAATTTCAGATAAAAGAAGCTATGCAAAATATGGTAGAACTCATAAATTTTAAACAAAACTTTTTTGAAAAAGCTTTTTTAGTTTTATTGTTAATCTCTTATATTCAAGCATTTGAAGATGGAAATAAAAGAATGGCAAGAATGACTACAAATGCAATTTTATTATCTAATTATTCTATTCCTTTATCTTATAGATGAGTAGATATTATAGAATACAAAAAAGCAACTATATTATTTTATGAAAAAAATAATATTACTTATTTTAAAAAAATATTTATAGACCAGTTTGAAGATTCTGTAAAAAATTATTTTAATTAAAAAAACAATTATGACAAACAAAGATATAAACCTCATAGCAGAAAGTAACCAAAGTACGGTTGTAGCTGAGTTTACTCCATCTCCAAGGAGAGCTGAAAGTTATCAAAGTGAAGATGCTCTTGAAAAAGAGTTTATTGCACAACTGCAAACTCAAGCTTATGAGTATTTGAAAATCACAAAAAATGATGATTTGAAAGATAACTTGAAAAAACAGCTTGAAAAATTAAATAACTTTGTATTCACTGATAATGAATGGAAGCATTTTTTTGATACACAAATTTCAAACTCAACACAAGGGATAGAAGAAAAAACAGTAACTATTCAAGAGGATTATATCAAGATTTTAAAATGTGATAATTGAACTGAAAAAAATATTTACTTGCTTGATAAAAAAGATATTCACAATAACTCGCTACAAGTTATCAATCAATATGCAACTGATGAAGGTGTTAGATCAAACCGTTATGATGTAACAGTTCTTGTAAATGGTTTACCTATGGTTCATATTGAACTAAAAAGAAGATGAGTAGCTATCGGGGAAGCATTTAATCAAATAAATCGTTATCAAAGAGAGAGTTTTTGGGCTGATAGTTGACTGTTTGAATATGTGCAATTGTTTGTTATTTCAAATGGAACCCACAGCAAATATTATAGTAATACAACTCGTTTTTCTCATATAAAAGAACAAAATAATTGAAGTACGAAAAAAGGGAAGAAATCAAGTAATAGTTTTGAATTTACGAGCTGGTGGGCTGATAAAACAAATAGACCAATTACTGATTTAATAGATTTTTCTAAAACATTTTTTGCAAAACATTCACTTTTAAATATTTTAACAAAATATTGTATTTTTACGAGTGATAAATCTCTTTTAGTGATGAGACCATATCAAATCGTTGCAACAGAAAAAATCATAAATAGAATTGAAACAAGTACAAATTATAAAAAATATGGGACAATTGAAGCTGGTTGATATGTATGGCACACAACAGGTTCAGGAAAAACTCTTACAAGTTTTAAAACAGCCGGGCTTGCAAGTAAATTACCATATATTAAAAAAGTTTTATTTGTAGTTGATAGAAAAGACTTAGATTATCAAACTATGAAAGAATATGATAAGTTTGAAAAAGGTGCTGCAAATAGCAATACAAGTACAGCTAAATTTCAAAAACAATTAGAAGATCCAAATGCAAAAATTATTATTACAACTATTCAAAAACTTGATAAATTTATCAAAAAAAATAAAGATCATACAATTTTTGGATGACATGTTGTAATGATATTTGATGAGTGTCATCGTTCTCAGTTTGGTGATATGCATAAATCTATTACAAAAGCATTTAATAAATATCATATTTTTGGTTTTACTTGAACTCCTATTTTTGCAGTAAATTCATCATGATGAGGTCATTCAGATTTAAAAACAACAGCTCAAGCATTTTGAGAAAAATTACATACTTATACTATTGTTGATGCAATTGCTGATAAAAATGTTTTACCTTTTAAAGTAGATTACATTTCTACTATAAAAGAAGCAGAAAATATAGAAGATGAACAAGTAAAAAATATTGATAGAGAGAAAGCTCTTTCAGCTCCAGAAAGAATTACTAATATTGTAAAATATATTCGTGAACATTTTGATCAAAAAACAAAAAGAAATAGTTTTTATACAATAAAAGAAAGAAGACTAATTGAACTGCCCCCAAGAAAGTAGAGTGAAAATAAAAAAACACTCTACTTTTTTTGTATTTTAATATAATAGATATAAAATAAGTAGAAAATATTAATACTTAATAAATATTTATGTCTAAAATAA
>Ga0228625_1000140_pt1 | contig 42694 bp, 30 predicted proteins | sample 30DmetaG_FD_190482 | JGI IMG/M metagenome (GOLD analysis project Ga0228625, IMG submission 190482) | Seawater microbial communities from Monterey Bay, California, United States - 30D | ecosystem: Environmental > Aquatic > Marine > Coastal | place: USA: California | collected 2016-10-05
AGGGTACATAGGTTTGCCTTTATCTGTAAGCAGTAAAAAAGATTCCCTGCATTCGAAGCTTTGATTCCTGATCTGGATATACTTTCTGATCTTGGTCAACAAATCATTGGTAACCGGAATAATTCTTTGCTTGTTTCCCTTCCCAACAACGGCAATTCTCTTCTGAGCATAGTCTACACTCTCATCAGTAAGCCCAATTAACTCTGATTTACGCATACCTGTATTGTACAAAAGGAGCATAATTATGTAGTTTCTTGCCTCACAATATGTATTCCCCAACGATATCGAATCAAAGAGTATTGCTATATCTGTCTTACTTACATAATCTGGTAATCTCCTTGGTATTTTGGGAGAAATCACCTTAAGCATCGGATTTTTGTCCACAATGGATTTCTTGATCAAATACTTATAAAACGATCTTAATGAAGATATCTTTCTATTAACCGACTTGGGTGACATTCCGTTTTTCATAAGATCTACAATATACGATCGGATATGGAAAAATGATATTTTCCGAATATCCTTTATTTCATAGGTCTCTAAAACGTATTTAGCCGCAGAAGAAAGGTCGTTTTTATACGATATCACAGTGTACTTTGAAAATCGCTTCTGTGAAGATAGGTATAGTAAGAAATTGTCAATCAACTCTTTCATATTACAAATATAACTAATATGACTTTAACAATAGAAAGAGTTGATATTTTACTACTTAGTCAAATTAAGTATTTTATCTTAACGTTATATTAAAAACTGATATTTTACCATGAAGCAGATAGCACTTTTAAGTATCATAATATTAAGGATAGCAGCAATTGATCTTTACTCTCAAGATGTCAATTATCAAGACCTTGCTCTAAGTCAAGGAATCGATCATACATTTAGTAATAATACCAACGGATCTGGAGTGAGTTTTGTAGACTTCGACGGAGATGGGTTAGATGATATAACTCTCGGAACAAATGAAGATGACGTAATTCATTTTTATAAAAATACCGGAACTGGCTTCGTTAGATTAAATAATTTAATTGATCTCCAAGAAAATACAAAAAGTATACTCTGGGTAGATTACGACAATGATGGTGATAAAGATGTTTTTATAGGAGCCTATCAAAGTCCAAATAAACTATTTAGAAATGAAGGAGAAATGAATTTTTTGGATGTAACTATACAAAGCAATCTTCCAACAGCTGATAGCTTAAATACTTTCGGCGCCATTTGGGGAGATTATGATAGAGATGGTTGGTTAGACTTATATTATAGCGCTAGAATTAATTCTGCAGATCAAGGCGTACACCGAAATAGACTTTGGAAGAATATGGCTGATGGTACTTTTATGGAAGTTACTAATTTCGCTAATGCTGGAGATGAAGGAAGACTACCCTTTTGTTCAGCCTTTGTTGATATGAACAATGACTTGTGGCCAGACATCTATACTGCCAATGACAAGAAAAAGCGAAATACACTTTTATTGAATAATGCCAATGGATTGTTTACTGACATAAGCGAAGAAAGTGGAGCGGGTATAGAAATGGATGCAATGTGTGTAGCTCCAGGAGATTATAATAACGATGGACGATTAGATATATATCTCAGTAATATTGCCACTGGCGGAAAATTACTAACTAACGAGAGCAATGGAGATGAATGTGTAGTAATAGAAAATGCGGAAGAGACTATGGTAGCTATGAGTGGCGGTATAGGCTGGGGATCTGTATTTGTAGATGTAAATAACGATGGCTGGGAAGATTTATATGTCAGTGGAATGCTTATCAGCAATGATCAATACAGCAGTCAATTATTTGTTAATGATGGGCTAGGAGCATTTAGCGAAGATGACTTTGGATTTGTTGGTGACACTGTACGGAGCTTTAATAATGCTATTGGTGATATAGATAATGATGGCCAAATGGAAATCATGGTAATTAACTCTGCTGGTTTTAATTCACAACTATGGAAAGCGGAAAAACCAGATGATAACTGGCTAAAAGTAAACTTAGAAGGTACTGTAAGTAATCGTGATGGCATAGGAGCTTGGATATCGTTATATACTGAAGACAATGAGCAAACAAGATATACTACCTGTGGCAATGGATTTATGGGACAAAACAGTGAAAATATACACTTTGGTCTTGCTGACTTAGAGGCTATAGACTCATTGACCGTAACTTGGCCTACTGGACATATTGATAGATACTATGATATTCAAGTTAGCCAGATTCTAAAAAGTATTGAGGGTGAAACGAACAATGGAATAGTTAATATTGACAGTGACATTAACATCATCAGCGATATAGGAGAACATGATAATTTCGAAAGTGAAATAAACATATATCCAAACCCATTCGAAGATTTCATAATAATAGAATCATCGTTGCAAATTATAGAATTGAGGATGTATGACATGCAAGGAAGATTAGTTTTACAACAAAAAGAGAATGTCATTTCAACAATCGGACTTAATAGTGGTCTTTATACACTGGTAATAATAGATGGCAAGCAAAAAACAGAGACAAGGAAAATAATTAAGTTATGATTAAAAGAATAATATTCATTGGATTCTATGTGATAATGAGTCATCTATCCAATGGTCAAGAATTTAGAAAAAGTCAAGATTCTGCAGGGATCGATTACAATTTTGCACAGAAAACTTATAATGGTGGTGGAGCTGCTTGGGTGGATCTAGATAACGATGGTGATGATGACCTATATTTAGTAGGTGGTGACAAAACAGACAAAATATACATTAATAATGGTGATGGCACATTTGGCGAATTGGCTAATCCTGGTCTTGAGCAAACAGAAAATTTTTATACTACTGGTGTTATTTACGGAGATCTAGATAATGATGGAGACAAAGATGTATTTGTCAACACTTACTTTTCTGATACCGAAGCATTTTGCAAAAATTTGCTCTATATAAATAACGGTGACCTTACATTTACAGAGAGTTGGGAATGGGATAGAGAGGAAGATAAAAGCATGACAATGGGCAGCGTGTTTATTGATTACAATCTAGATGGCCTACTCGATATATATACTGTCAATTATGTCGAAGTAGCACAATTTACTTTTGACGATCAAAACATGATAAATGGTTTTGACCATGAATGTTTCGTTAATCGTATGTATAGAAATGATGGCAATCTCAACTTCACGGATGTCACCGACGAACAAGGATTAGGTAATAATGGTTGTGCTTTGGCAGTTACGGCTACAGATTACGACGGTGATCATGATCTTGACCTATTACTAGGTAACGATTTTGGACCTTTTCTTCAAGGTAATCGCATGTATCAAAATGATAGAGTCAATAACATTTTTAAAGAACAATCTGAAGAGTTAGGGGCTAATACTGAGATGTTTTCAATGGGCATAGCAGTAGCTGATTATGATAATGATCTAGATCTTGACTATTATATTTCAAACCTTGCTGCTAATGTATTACTAGAAAATAATGACGGCATCTTCAATAATGTATCCGAGATAGCACAAGTAAAAAACACATATGCATATGGAGATTCAACATTGACAGTAAGTTGGGGAAATCTTTTTGCTGATATTGACAATGACGGTGATGAAGATCTATTTGTGGCAAATGGATATGTACCCGCACCTGAATCATTAGCTACTACTAGCATATTGGATCCTGATCGACTTTTTGTTAACAATGGCGACAAAACTTTTACAATGTTAGACAGTACAATAGGAATAACTAATGAATTTCCATCGAGGGGTGCTGCGTATTCTGATTACGATATGGATGGAGACATTGATATCCTATCTGTAGTATTTGACAAGCCTAATTTTGGTGAAAATACTCAAACAGTTCTTTATGAGAACATTACTGAAAACGACAACAACTGGATTGGTGTTATTTTAGAAGGCACCCAAGTCAATAAAGATGCATTTGGTTCTAAAATATACGTACACACACCTAACAACATCTATCTTAGAGAATTAAGTGGTGGAGCTAGTTTTTGCTCACAACATACTAGTACTTTACATATAGGTATTGGACTTGAAACTCAAGTAGATAGCATTGTAGTTATTTGGACTGGTGGTAAGAACCAACAAACAGAGCAGAACATTTTGACAAATACTATAACAAAAATAGTAGAGAATATGACTGTTGCTGTTGATGATTTAAATTTATCAACGCTTAGTGCATATCCAAATCCAACTAGAGGAAATGTAACAATCCTCCTTCCCGATCATGTAAATGGTATATCTAAAGTAAATGTATTTAATGCGCTAGGCGCAAGAGTATTTTTAGGTTATGAACATAATGAGAATAAAATTAAACTTGATCTGAATAGTCAATTTGGATATTATTTAGTGCAAATAATAGACAAACACGGGAAAATATTCCAAAGCAAAATTATGAAAATCTAAATTTTCACAAATGAATAGCTCTCTTTATCACTTAGGATAATATATATCCCTGGATCTAATTTTTGAATGTTTAAAGTAGGCGAATCCTTAATAGCGCTAGTAGTCAAAACTGAGTTCCCGTAGACATCGAGAATTGTAAGAGAATCTCCTGCTTTTAAAGTAGTCAATGTTATATTAAATGAAGATGGATTAGGAAAGACACCATATTCATTTATTTTATTAACATCTGTAGATAACGGATTACAAAACAGGTCACTTGGCATCAATTCAATATATCCTTTAGGAGATAAATCCTTGTCTTCGAAACCAATATAGTCTGCTGGATACTTTCGGCCTGAGAAAGTGAAATTATCAGACACTTGAAGAATATCTCCTTGATCTATAGCTACTCCATTACGCATAGGTACAAAGTACTCCCAAACAGGATCAGCATCAGAAGTAAGTTCCATAGTCCTACCTTGCCTTCCAGCATGAAGAAGAAAATTACCATTAGGTAGTAATTGAAAATTAGAGGCTGCAGCTGACAATTGCTTTACTGTATCTGGATGGCTTATAGTTTGATAAATGTTATTAGGCAAATATGTTCCTTCTCCCATTTTATAGATGCCATCTATCACGATAGGGCTTAATATGGCACCCAAACTATATTCAGAATTTATAAAATTGTTATAAACGGATATCATATTAAAAAACTCTGACGAAGAGTGAAATGTTTCATCCAACCAATTAGCATCATGCTGATAATAAAAATGTCTATCAATGAATTCTCCTTTTTTGTATGCATGATCATTACCCCATCGAAATAGTAAACCTCCACCAATACCATATAGACCTCCTGTGTCCGAGGCCGCCTCCTCTTTTGTAGTACTATGATCTACAATCCAGACTTCTTGAAAATTTCGAACCGAAATAAGTATCTGATCAAGCTCCTCATTATAATCGATTGAATTAGTGTGCATCCAATCCTGGCGACCGAATGAAAATTCTTGGTAATTGATATCTATTAACTGAGGATTATCAGGAACAGAACCGAAATTATTTTTTTCTGAATCTAAATCCTGAATAGTATGATCCCAAGCACGCCATTCCCAAACAATTTCGTTGGTGGCCGTATCTATCTCAATTATTTTATCTGGCCAAAGTTCTCTTTGATTATTAATCGATGTATCAAATCCCATTGCAACGATCTCTTCAAGAAAATGCCTATCCAATGCTATAGCTAAAACATTGCCATTGGGCATCATATGTATATCATGATGTTGCAATTGAAGACTATCTCTTATGATGTATCTCCATTTCAGCTCATTCTCCCAAGATCGAATCTCAATAATACCACCTGATCCTCCTGTACCTATACTTGGTTCGGTAGTGATGGAAGGGTCAAACTTACTTATCAACAAACTTCCATCTTCCAAGATATACTGATCGGCTCCTAGCCCTGCCATTGGATTATCTGTCCATTTATTAACCACTTGCCCACAATTATCTATTAGATAAGTGGTAGATTGTTTATTGGGCGTATAGACTGTGTAACCCTCTAGAGCCAAGGATTCATCTAATAACAATGTACCAACGGTATTTTGCGCAATCATTAGTTGCGCAATAATAAAAAAACATAAAATAAAAAAGTACTTCATATTGAACAATGAAAAAAGGAGAAGATCAATTGATCTTCTCCCATTTATTATTTGAAAGTTAATTACTTAAACTTAGTTCAGTGGTGGCCAATCTTCACCGTCATCTCTAGTGAGAACGATTTCAGCGCCCTCGCCATAATCGTTTGTCCATTTAAATGAAAGCGTCGCTCCATCAACTACTATGTTTTCAATAGAAAAAACCTCGCCCCATTGTGAAGCTCCAGTTATAGACAGTTTATTATCTATATCTCTTAATCTAAGATCACCATTAGGTAGATTTCCTTGAGCATCTGTAGCGTATCCAGCGTAGTATGCTCCAAACGAAATATCGTCTAATGGATCTGCTGCACCATTTTGAGTGCTGATAACATATTCACCATCATCATTCGGATTCAATTGCTGTCTTACGAAAGTCACTGGACCTTCCCAAACCATACCAGCATTGCCATCCCATGCAGTAGCAGCACCACCCTGTGCAGTTACTGTAGCTTTACCTGAACATAGACCTGCTAAAGCGGATTTAAAAGTAGTCACTGTATTAATACTGAAACTAGTCGTCGTAGGGTTACCATCTACTAAATATTCCACTAACCACATATCACCCACCGCAACATCATCAATTGCCATACCCGTTGCAGTAAGTGCATCATTAAGACTTACTGTTTTAACATCTGGAAATGAAGTAGATGTGCCAAGGCTACCTGCCGAACCGTTTGGATGTGTTATTCTTACTTCTACACCACTAATAGCTCCTCCTCTAGCATTTACCGTATAGTTTACCGACTGTACATCAGCCTTTCCTATATCAAAATCACCCGAAACTCCTAATGCAGAGATAGCAGTACCTTCTACGGTAAATTCATTTCCCGGAAACTCTGTTCCTTCGAAATCACTCCCTACACAACCAACCATTGTAATGGCGATGATTGCTGCAAAAAGTACACTTAAATTATTTAATATTTTCATTTGTCGTTATTTTATTATTTACAATTGTGAATAGATTTATCAGGTCTTTTTCTTTTGATAGATCTAAATCACTATCCACTATGAACTTCTTAAATTGGGGAATCTTTTTGAGAAATTTACTTCTTTTTCTACCACTATTCGGCAGTTCTTTGAATGTTCTCATATCAGAAAACCCATAAAACACTTCTAAAGTTGTTTTAGATTTCTTTGGACCTGTCTGTAAAACAGGGTTAAAACTCAGCTTAGATTTTATAACTCGATAATACTTAAACAAGTCAAAATCATTTCCATCAGAAAGAACTTGAACATAGTTTGTTTTATCAAGATCAAAAAGCCCAAGATTCAATTGGTTAAAATTATATCTATTTACGCCTGATGAAATATAAAACTTGTCGACATATTTGTGATCTAAAGTATAAACTTTTCCGTTTAATCTGATCTCAATTTGATCGGCTTGTAAGTTATATCTTATCTCTTGTAATAGGTTTTCCTTTCCACCTATAATTGATATCATGCCAGGCATCCATTGTCCATCTAACAAATAGAATACTTTCTCATCTTTCTCTATCACCCTATCTACCGTATATACTTCATTGTATCTAGTGAGATATGAGTCATTTATCTGAGCGACAGCGTTCTGCAACAAGACAAACAACAAGAAAATAAGAGAACAAAGTCTCATAGTTATAAAAGTTAATCATTAAGATCAAGTAAAGTAAAAACTTTACTTGATCTTAAAAAATTTCTATTGGAAAGCCCAAAGTGTATTATCTAATAAAGATCCACCTTGATTAGCTGAAGCCGCAGCTACATTATCGCTATTCGTTTGAGTTTCACTTTCTACATAAAGATATCTCTGAGGAACAACTCCTGACGGATTAAATGATGGGCTAGCATCCGCTGACGGCGTAAGAGCAGGAAATCCTGTTCTTCTGTAGTTAGTCCATGTTTGTAAGAAGTTGAATCCAAAGTACGCTTTATAAGCCTCTTCGATAATTGTTTGAATGTCAGCACTACCAAGTGCTGAAACATAAGCTGTTGCATCATCTGCTGCAATACCGTTAAGATCCATAGAAGATTGTACAGCCGCAGCTAATGAAGCTGTAGCATCAGCACCAGTCATAGATTGAGCTTCTGCTTTGATAAACATTACCTCTGTGTATGAAATCAATGGCATCGGTGAATCATCTTGAGCCCATACTAAATTAGAATTACCTAGATCGAAGTACTGTAGTACTCCTTCTACCTCAACATAGTACTTACTTGCTCTCGGATCACCCTCCAACATAGTCACAAAGTTAGGGTTAATACCTAAAGTATTGGGTCTCTCTTGTCCAAATGCAGCTAAAGGATTGTTTCCAGTCTGAGCTGTCTCAAATGGGAATGAAGCATTTTCTGCATTAGATGCGAAAGAAGCATCGGCAGCGGCAATTGCTAAAGCTGCATTTCCAGCATTTCTCTTCACAGTATGCATAAGGTATCTAGCCTTTAAACCATTTGCTGCTTTTACCCAACTTGAAGCACTTCCTCCATAAATAATATCTCCTCCTCCGGAAACATCACCAGATGCACTTAAATCAGAAATAGCATTATCAAGCATAGTAAGCGCAGCTGCATAAATTGATTCTTGTGAATCATACCTTGGCTTTACAAATTCAAGACCTTTAAGCGCTTCGGTATTAGGAATATCGCCAAACATAGACGCGGCATCGGCTAATTGACTAGCAAAATATATTTTTGCTACACCAGAATAAAATGGATTTGCTTCAGCTGTAGCTTGGCTTTCTAAAACTTGAGCACTTTTTAGTACTCCAGAATATAAACCAGTTCTCCAGTAATTATTCATAGCATCTTCACCTAGAATATATTTGTTATAATCTAACTGTTGAGCGTCTAATCCATTATACTGCTGCATAATGATACCCGCTACCCTTGCAGGGTTAAAACCCATGTTATTAGCAGCTTGTGCTTCTACTTCCGGTAAAAGAAGTCTTAAGTCCACCGAACTCAATCTAGATGGATCTGTGTTTACGTCTTCTAGAGTACCTGTACAAGATAATGCACCTATAGCTAGACATACGATAAATATATAATTGAATATTTTCATTTGTTATCTATTTTTTAATGGTTATTAGAATGACAATTTCACAGTAGCTGAATAGCTCTTTGTGTTTGGCATATTAAAGTAATCAAGACCATATCCGTTAGACGCTCCTGTAAGATTAGTTTCTGGATCAACACCAGGATAATCAGTACTTAACCATAAGTTACGTGCTGATAACTGTATATTAATACCACCAACGAAAGAGTTGTCAAACATTGTAGATGGAAGATCATATCCTACAGATACATTTCTCAATCTTACCCAAGAAGCATCATGAATATTCATCTCAGAGATACCTCCAAATCCATATCTTACTCTGTAGTAACTTCCAACTCCACCATTTGGATCAGCTAAAGATACGGCAGTTGTATTTTCAGCATATACTGGCTCATCAGCCGTACCTGTATTTACAACACCTTCGAATGTAACTACGTCATCTCTTTCGTCAGCTGATTGCTGAGAAGTACCGAAGTAATTCATGATACCACATGTTCCGCACCATACATCGCCACCTGATCTTATGTCAAATAACATACCCACAGAGAAATTTCCAAAAGAAAGGTTATTGTTAAATCCTAGAGTCCAATCTGGATTAGGATCACCAAGAGCTTTCTTAGTAGGATCTACTAGAGGCCAACCATCAGCTCCAACTATTACATCTCCCCCATCAGTTCTTTGAAAACCGTTTCCGTAGATAACTGAGAAAGGCTGACCTGGTACTACGTCTACTGAAGTAGATGTGAATCCATTAAGTCCTATATCATCAATACCTTCCTTTAAAGATTCTACGGTTGATTCCATTGCTGTGAAATTTAATGCTACATCCCATAAGAAATTGGAATTTCTAACCGGCGTACCATCAAGAACAATTTCCCATCCTTTGTTAGTAATAACACCTGCATTTTCTACAGAATTTGTAAATCCAGTAGTAGCTGATAAATCAACTGCAATAATTTGGTCTTCTGATTTAGAATTGAAATAGTTTACATCAAGACCAAGTCTACCTTCGTAGAACTTAAGTACAGTACCTAATTCCCATGTTGTTGTTTTTTCTGGTCTTAATGTTGGATTACCAAGTAGAATATCTCTTTCAAAGGCATTAGTTCCGTAATTAGGGAAACCATTATCGTCTAAGAATCCGTCACCACTAATATTAGCCTGGTTTAAGTAGTTAGTTGTAGAGTATACGAATGCATCTCCACCATCGTTACCCACTTTACCTATAGAGGCTCTCAATTTACCGTAATCTAGTATTGAACTATTGATATCTAATGCTTCTGTAAATGCGAATCCTGCACTGGCAGAATAAGATTTAAATGTATTAGCATCAGCCGGCAATATGGAGGACCAATCATTTCTACCTGTTAAGTTAACGAACAAGTAATCATTGTATGCGAGATCAACAGTACCGTAGGCGCCATAAAGTCTCTTGGTACCAAAACCCTCAGAAGCTACTAAATCCGTCGCGTTACTTATATGGTAGAAATTTGGTGCTGACAATGTAGTACCAGTAACACTTTGTGATATATATCTGTGATCGAAAGTATTGAATCCAGCATTTGCTGAAAGATCAATATTGCTCGAAACGTCTTTAGAATAAGTAAGGAAAAAATCTTGGTTGATATCTCTGTTAGTAATAACAGCTTGACCAACTGATCCAACATCTCTTCCTGGATTAATATCAATTGCACTATTTCTTCTATCACTATAATTATCTAAACCTGCTCTGTAAGTAGCAGACAAATCATTTGTGATCATATAGTTAAGATTGATATTCCCTATAACTCTGTTAACATCATCCGTAGATGGATTCTTGTTAACCGTCCAGTATGGAGAATCATAGATACCAGATCTATATGATCTTTGGTTTCCATTTTCTAATTCATACGTACTTGTTAGATCAGCTGCTTCTTGTCCTACAAGTCCATTTCCAATATCAAAAGTTGGAGTATTTCTAAGCAAACCTAACATTACACCTTTCACATTCGATCCTCTTTGGATTCTTACACCACCAGATTGAGTGAAATTAAGTCCCATCCCAACTTTTAATTTGTCAGAAACTTTAGAATTTAAATTCATTCTAAAAGAATTTCTTGCGAAAGTTGCATTAGGTACGATTCCCTCCGAAGATAATGTTCCTCCTGAGAAATAGTAGCTAAGCGCATCAGTACCACCAGATACAGAAGCATTAAGATCGTAAGACTTACCTGTCACGAAGAAATCATAAGGATCATAAGCCTGAGCTGAAGTACCGTTTCCAGTACCTTTAGCTACTAATCTTCCTCTAGAATCAAAATCATATTCCGATCCATCAAATTCTAAATCAGCTATAGCTGGTCCCCAAGAAAATCCTTCTCCTGTTTCAGGTCCTCTCCACGTAGGTACTCCACTTAATGGTCTTCCCTGAGCATAAGTTGATTGTCTTTCATTGAATTTATTGGCTCTATCGAAAGTATATCCAGCAGATACTGTAACTTTTGGCTCACCTGCCTGCCCTTTCTTAGTGGTAATGATAACAGCACCATTCGCTGCTCTTACACCATAAAGTGCCGTCGCAGAAGGTCCTTTTAGTATCGTCATTGACTCCACATCATTAGGGTTAAGGTCAATCGCTCTGTTAGATTGATCTACACCTCCAACACCTGCTCCTATCTCAGAATTATCAATTGGTACACCATCTACTACGAATAGCGGACTATTAGTACCATTAATAGAAGTACTACCCCTCACGCGAATGCTTGAAGATGCACCGGGAGATCCAGAAGAAGAAATTACAGATACACCCGCAACTTTGGAGTTTATTGCATCTACAATGTTTACCTCTTTAGATTTTACAAGTTCATCAGCACTAACATTTTGAATTGCATATCCAATTCTTGCTTTGTTTTTTTCAAGACCACCCGCTGTCACAACGACTTCATCAAGAACTTGTCCTTCACTCAAGATTAGCATGTAGTTAGATTTGCTATCCAGATTGATCATCGCAGTTTCAAATCCTGTGTAGCTTATCATAAGCTGCATAGCATCCGAAGGTACTGACAATGAAAAATTGCCATCGGTGTCGGTAATGGTACCGATAGTAGTATTTGGTACTGTAACATTAGCTCCAATAAGAGTTAGTCCATCGCTATCTACGATGCTACCTGTTACTGTACGTTGGGCCATGGTGAAAGTTACCATAAACGCCATCATACTCAAAAGTAGTGAGAGTTTTTTCATACTTTGCTTTGGTTTAATTAAATAAATAAATCATAAATATCTAGCCGAAACAGCTAAAAATATCAAGTAGTTTTTCAACATTTCGGTCCAATTTAACTAATACAATGTTAAATCTTGGTAAGTTGACAACATTTATTTAACATTAAGTTAAGTTACTTCGCTGCCTGCCGACGAAAAAAATATTTTATCAAGATTTATTGATTTGAAATAAATACATAGCTAACACATTAGAAATGCCGTAATATAAGGCATCATTGATAAGTGCATGACCTATAGATACCTCTTGAAGATAAGGTACATTAGCACAAAAATAATTCAAATTATCAAGATTGAGATCATGCCCTGCATTGATGCCCATAGCTATGGATTGGCAATATTTAGCTGCAGAAACAAAGGGAATAATCGCTTTTTCGCGGTTTTCGAAGTAATGATCTGCATAGGGACCAGTATAAAATTCGATACGATCAGCTCCCACTTCTTTTGCTCCAGCAATCAACTCGTTGTCCGGATCGATGAATAGACTTACTCTAATTCCTGATTTTTTGAACTGAAATATAACATCTGTCAAGAAGTCCTTATACTTTATCGTATCCCATCCCGCATCCGATGTCAATGCATCTGGAGCATCTGGCACTAATGTTACTTGATGAGGTTTGACTTCTAATACCTGTTGGATAAAGTGAGGTGTAGGATTACCTTCTATATTGAATTCTGTTGTTACCACTTCTTTGAGAAGAGGTAGATCATCAAACCTCACATGTCTTTCATCTGGACGAGGATGCACAGTAATACCTTGAGCTCCAAACTCCTCACAATCTTTGGCAAATTGAATAAGGTCAGGATGATTAGATCCCCTTGCATTACGAATAAGGGCTACTTTATTAAGATTAACACTAAGTCTTGCTGGCATGATTAGAATATTATATTTGACTTCAATATTAGTAAATCTAAAGGTCAGGTAATGTCATTATTGCGTAAATCATTAATCTTAATCGGATTGGTTTTAGTAGGTCTTGTTATTGGACAACTAATACTTAGTGGGTTGATCTTCGCTGGAGGGGGCGACTTTACTCAGGCTAATAATATCAATGCCCTTATCGGTAGTATGGAAAATACAATGCCATTCAAAATTGGGATTGGATTAAACAATATAGTTATGTTTGGCTTGAGTGCGTATTTTTTTAAATTGATTGTGTCTAAGAATAAATTTTCTAAATACTTTAACCTAAGTCGCAAACTAGACGGAAATTGGTTAGGCCTGTGTGTACTATTGATGATATCAATCTACCCACTTATTGTATATAGTGCTCAATGGATACAAAGTATCGACTTACCAAGCTGGGCGCAAAGCATGGATCAAAATAATATAAATACACTAGCATCTTTGTTAGAGATGAACGGACCTTGGGACCTTACACTTAACTTATTTATAGTTGCAGTAACACCCGCTATATGTGAAGAGTTATTTTTTAGGGGTGTGATGCAAAAAGAAATTAATAGACATTTGAGTAATCCTCATATGGCCATCATCTTAACTTCGATAGTATTTAGTGCTATACATATGTCTGTAGAGGGGTTTACTGCAAGATTGTTATTAGGTCTAGTGCTTGGCTATACTTACCATTATACAATGAGTCTTTGGTATCCTATCCTATTACATCTATTCAACAATGGATTACAGGTACTAGCCCTATACTTTTCAGGTGCAAATATTAAGGAAATGGATCCAACTGAAGGGCCAGAGATACATTGGGTATTCGCAATAGTTTCATTAGCCGTAGCTATTGTTATCTTTATGCACATCAAAACAAAATCAGAAAAGGATGTCATCAGTGCTTAGAACAAGAGCAATAACCGGAATCATTTTCTCTATCATCGTATTAGCCTTATTGATTAAAAATAGCTTCAGTGCGACTATACTCCTAGCATTGATAGCCATATTATCCAGCTACGAGTACGGTAGACTAGTGTATAGCGAATCGAAAGTCCTAAAAATCGCAACTGTAACAGTTAGCGCTTTGGTTCCCATAACAGCGATTTGGAATATGGAATTTGGCTCATCCACATATAAGATACTACTATATTTTGCTCTGGCTTGGGCACTTATAAATATTGTCAATCTATATACAAAAAATAATATCATACCTCATAAGAAATTGGGTATGCTAGTATCTGCGCTGTACATAGGGATTCCAATTGGTCTTTTTATCTCATTGATTAATAATTTAACACCATATGACTACTTACTTCCTGTTGGGATCATCGTACTCATATGGATGAGCGACAGCATGGCGTATTTGGTAGGTAGTAGAATAGGAAAAACTAAACTCTTCCCCTCTGTATCACCTAACAAGACTTGGGAAGGAACACTTGGTGCAGGTATATTTACAATTCTCGCAGCCTTTGGTATCTGTTTTCTCAAAACGGAATTTACACTTACGTTCTGGCTATTAGGCGGTATTATTATATGGATTTTTGGTGGATATGGAGATCTTGTCGAGTCACAACTTAAGAGATATTACAAAGTCAAAGATTCTGGAAACTTCCTCCCAGGTCATGGAGGTTTTTTGGATAGGTTTGACAGCTTTATCTTTGTGTTGCCTTTTGTTATTTTACTATATTTGTCCTTGAATTAAGTATTGTTAGCCGTTATTTATGGCTTTAATATTGCGGTTGAATTCTACGTTGAGAGAACTCATTAAAATCCAATGCAATAACCAAGGAAAATAAATTTATGTCTTTAATCCACAAAGAGGGGTATTTCACTCTCATAATAAGTGCCATAGTTTTACTCGTAGCTAATGGGCTCACATATACTTTCTTTCCACCTATCATATTGTTTAGCACTTTTGTATTTTTAGCTTTATGGTTATTTTTAGTTTCTTTCTTTAGAAATCCTAAAAGGACTATTGACCAATATGCAGATGACATCGTATACTGCCCTGCAGATGGTAAAATCGTCGTGATCGAAAACACAAATGAGTCGGAAGTATTGAAAGATGAGAGAATACAAGTATCTATATTCATGTCTCCACTCAATGTACATGTCAATAGAAACCCCATCAGCGGAAAAGTTACTTTCTTCAAATATCATCCTGGTGCATTCTACAAAGCCTGGAACCCTAAAGCAAGCACAGAAAACGAAAGAACAACGGTAATGATAGAAAACCCAAAAGGTAAAGTTCTATTCCGTCAAATAGCTGGGGCTTTAGCTAGACGTATCGTATGGTATGTATCACAAGGTGATGAAGTAAAACAAGGTGAAGATATGGGATTTATCAAATTAGGTTCTAGAGTAGATGTGTTCTTACCTAAAGATGCTAAACTAGAAGTAGAAATGGGTCAGATGGTTAGTGGAAATGAAACGGTTCTTGCCAGGCTCGTTTAACCTTTCGACAGCAATCAAGTTTTTAGTTTTCGCAAACACTTGTAAAAAGTGTATTGTGACTTTTGAATAAGACACAAGAAGTTTGTTTTTCTCAGGATTACATATGTAATCCGTAATTTCTTACTACGCTAACACTGAATTTTCCTTCACCATTTCGGCTACTGTCTTGATCCATTCAGGATTATCATTAAGACTAGGGACAAGCTGTACATGATCTCCACCGAACTCTTCAAATTCTTCTTGGTACTCCACACTGATTTCGATAGTAGTTTCAAGACAGTCTGATACGAAAGCTGGGCAGAAAACTAAAATTTTTTTATCTCCATGCACTTTATGTCTTTCTTCCAAGACTTTGTCCGTATATGGCTTCACCCAAGGATCTCTTCCTAATCGCGATTGATAACTGATACTGTATTGGTCTTTCTTAAGTCCTAGGTCTTCTGCAATAGCATGAGCCGTTCTATGACATTGATTACTATAACATAACTTATTAGCCTCACATGATATTGAACAACAATTTTCTACTCGCTGACAATGAGATTGTGTGATATCTGCATCTCTCAAATGACGCTCAGGTAATCCGTGAAAGCTAAATAATACATGATCGTAATCATCTAGATTGAGTTTTCGCCCATTATCTGCATATATCTTGATCATACGTGGATCAGTTGGATATGAATTGACCATTCGGACTGGAGGTATGATGAGTTGCTTACTTAAAACTCTCATGACTTCCTCATGAGCTGATCCTGTTGATGATGAAGCATACTGAGGAAACAAAGGGAAAACTACTAATTCATCTACTTGGGCTTTTATCAATTTATCTATTGCTGACTCTATACTCGGAGATTGATACCTCATCGCCAATTCGATGTGAAAATCTTCGCCAAGCTGGTTTTGAACACCTTCGGCAAGCTTATATCCGTAATGCTTAAGTGGACTACCCTCTTCTGTCCATAGCTGCTTGTATAGTTTTGCTGAAGCTCTGGACCTGAACGGAACTATCAAACCCTTAACCAATATATGTCTGAGCCAAGCTGGTTTATCTATGACCCTGAAGTCCATTAAAAACTCTTTTAGGTATTTTCCAACTGCTTTGACAGATGGATCGTCTGGCGTACCAAGGTTAATAAGTAATACTCCGATCTTCGGCATAATATCAAGGGTTGCTTTGTGGTTGTAATAATATGTATGTAAAGTAAACTCTGTAGACGTCTTATTGGTTGAGTTGAATGGTAATATTGTTGTAAAAATGTTTGGTTATGGAATATCGCCCATTTTTCATTGAGATTAAATTCGTAATTATACCTTTGAAATCATGGAAATTACAAACTCAAATAAAATTAACCCATGAATAAAAAACCTCTGATATTAGTCACAAATGATGATGGTATAGTAGCACCTGGCATCAAAGCCTTGGTAGAAATAGTAAAGGAATTTGGAGAAGTGGTAGTATTAGCTCCTGATAGTCCACAAAGTGGCAAGGGACATGCAATAACCCTTAATCAACCTTTGAGGATGAAGAAAGTAGATATCTTTGACGATGTAGAGTCATATGAATGTGATGGCACACCGGCGGATTGTGTCAAACTTGCTAAAAATGTACTTTTGAGAGATAGAACAATTGATCTATGTGTATCTGGCATCAATCATGGCTCTAATGCATCAATAAATATATTATACTCCGGAACTATGTCAGCCGCTATGGAAGCAAGTTTGGAAAATATTGATTCTGTTGGATTTTCACTATTGGATTTCGCATTCGAAGCAGACTTTAGTGGTGCACAGAAAGTTGCTCGGAGTATTATTGGCAATATCCTAAAAGAAGGGCTTAGAGGTACGAAATTACTTAATGTAAATATCCCCAAATTACCCGTTGAAGAAATTAAAGGAATAAAAATATGTACTCAAGCCTCTGGAATGTGGATCGAAGACTTTCAGAAAGGTGAAGATCCACGAGGAGAAGAGTATTACTGGTTGAGCGGCAAATTTATAGTGGACGAAGAGCATAAGGATACAGATATATATTGGCTTAATCAAGGGTATGCAAGTGTAGTACCTTCTCAACATGATTTGACTCATTATAAGTCTATTGCTGGTTTGGGATATTTGGAGTATTTATAAATATTGTATTGTAATTATTCAATTCTAAGTACCACCTATGAACTTTGCACCCTATGATACAATCAAAACTTTATATTTTTTAAAAATAAACAATCCTCATGGATAAAGATAATTTCTTCACGGGCCTAATAGTTGGTGCAATTACTCCTGTACTCGGATACTTATTGGTAGAATTAATATTTGATCTCCTTACGCAAGCTGGATTGATGGAATTCGTTTCTTCAGGAGGAAATAGCAAAAGACAACGTACTCTAGCACTTTTAGGTATATGCGCCACTTTGATACCTATGCACATCTGTAAAAACAATAAATGGAATGAGACCATGCGAGGTATTATATTTCCAATCATGATATATATGGGATCTTGGATATTTTATTTCAAGGATACATTATTTACATTCTAATCGGCATATGCGATATTACCTTATAGCTGGCGAAGCATCAGGAGATCTCCATGGTGCAAATCTTATGAAGGAGATACTTCTTCTAGACCCTAACGCCGAATTTCGATTTTGGGGTGGTGATGCGATGCTAGATGTCTCTGACAATATAGTTACTCATTACAAAGATGTAGCTTTTATGGGGTTTTTAGAAGTCATAAAACACCTACCTCTGATCCTTAGAAAGATAAAAGAATGCAAGAAAGATATAGAAGCATTTAACCCTGATAGAATGGTGCTTATTGACTATCCTGGATTCAATATGAGGATCGCGGAATGGGCAAAACCTAAAGGCTATGAAGTAACTTTTTATATATCACCAACCATCTGGGCCTGGAAGAAAAAAAGGGGATGGAAGCTCAAGAAAACGGTAGATAAAATGATCGTCATCCTACCTTTTGAGAAAGAGGTATACCAAAAGTATAACATGGAAGCGCATTATGTGGGCCACCCCTTGTTAGATGCCATTGATCAGTTTGAAGCAGATCTAACTTTCAAAAAGAAATACAAAATAGAAAGTGGAAAAGTACTTGCACTTCTTCCGGGTAGTCGAGTACAAGAAGTAGAAAAAATACTGCCCATAATGGGAGCTGCTATAGATCATATGGATGAAGAAGTCCATCTACTTTTAGCTTGCACAAAACATGTACCTCGAAAGGTGTATGAGCAGGCTCTCGAAAAAGTAAAAAACAGAAATATACAATACATCATCGCTGAAACATATGACATACTCAACATTGCTGATGCGGCACTGGTAAGCTCTGGCACTGCTACATTAGAAACTGCACTTTTTAAAGTTCCTCAAGTGGTCTGTTATAGAACTAGTACTATTAGCTACCATATAGCTCGCAGTCTAGTAGATCTAGAGTATATGTCATTAGTTAATTTGATTTTGGATAGACCAGTCGTTGCTGAGTTTTTACAAAATGATTTTACACTTGAGAATCTGATACCAGAACTTGCAGATATTATGGGACCGAAGAGGGCGAAAATATTAGCTGATTATGATGAGTTAATAAACAAATTAGGCAGTAGTGGTGCTAGCCATAGAGTCGCTGAGATAGTTTTGAGGTAAATTCCTTATTATTTATTACTGCATTCTTCATAGCATCTATTTGTCTACCTAAACGATATGTTTTTGGAGTCCATTAATTTTCTTGTAAGTCATAAATCTGCAGTATCGTGAACGTTCATGATTTAAAATTTAATGCTTATATATCGGCGTAGAGAACTATCCTGAACTATTAATTTACTATAATGACATTCCCACTCATACGAAGCGCACTTATTACGTGATCCGCTATTGTCTGCATAAGCCAGATTCTACTCAGCTCAATGAGCGTTTGCTATGCAAGCTACTATTGATCTAAAGTTCCTATTTTTAAATTGGTAATATTTACAATAACGTAATGTACAAAACACTGATTATAAGAAATTATTATACGTAACTTTGCAGTATGAATGAACTCATGGAGCAAAACCCATTGCTGTTATTATTTGTCGTTGCCTCTATTGGTTACTTTATTGGCAATATACGAGTCAAAGGAATCTCTCTTGGTGTAGCGGCAGTATTATTTACTGGTCTAATATTTGGAGCGCTCAATACTAACTTAACGATTCCAAGTATTATTACTAACCTTGGTCTAGTTTTGTTTGTCTATTCGATAGGTCTTAAGTCAGGACCAGCATTCTTTAAATCTTATAAAAAGAATGGACTCAGGGATTTTACATTTATAGTGGCGATGTTACTATTTTCTGGATTGGTCGCAGGTGGTTTATTTTTTATGATGGATATATCTGCAGCTATGATTACAGGAGCTTATGCAGGTAGTACTACTAACACGCCTGCATTAGCAGCTGTTATAGATTACATCAATTCTTTACATGATCAAAATCCGGCAATGTTAAATGATGCCGTTCTTGGATATTCCTTCTCATATCCTATGGGCGTACTAGGTAGTATAGTAGTCATTCTCATCATGGAAAAATTGTTAAAAATAGACTATCAAAAAGAAAAGCATAGCCTAAGAAAGACATTCCCTCTTGATAAGAACTTAGCTAGTATTACTGTCGAAATCACAAATGAAAAAGTGGTCGGAAAACAAATAAGAGATCTGTTGAAAAAGTATCGTTGGGAAGTAGTTTTTGGTCGTATGGTTCAACAAGAAACGGTGGCTTTGACTAATTACAATACTACATTTACTTTAGGAGATAGAATCATGGTAGTCGGTAGCGAGGATGAATTAAAAAAAATAACAGAAGATATAGGACGAAAAGTAGAAAATGATTTAGATCATGATCGCACAGAATTTGATGTAAGGCGAATATTTGTCTCCAATCCGAAAGTAGTAGGACGAACGATAGCTTCGCTACAAATAGATAAAAAATTTAATGCTATCATAACCAGAATACGCCGAGGTGATGCAGAGATGCTTGTCAACGGCGACACCATATTGGAGTTAGGTGATCGTCTTCGATTCGTAGCTCACAGAGAAGATTTAAAAATGCTATCCACTTACTTTGGTGACTCTTATAAGGCGTCTAGCAAAATAAATCTATTCACATTTGGGATTGGGATTGGATTAGGCTTAATCTTGGGATCGATAGAGATCAATATTAGTCCAGCATTTAGTTTTAAACTAGGGTTGGCTGGTGGACCACTATTAGTGGGACTTATATTAGGTGCTTTGCGTAGGACAGGCCCTATCGTATGGTCACTACCGTATAGCTCTAATACCACATTGCAGCAAATGGGACTTATACTGCTACTTGCCGGTATTGGTGTTTCCGCTGGACACTCTTTCGTAGCTAGCTTCAATAGTGATGCTATATATGTCTTCATCGCAAGTATAGCCATCAGTATGGTAACCGCAATGGCCATGATATTCATAGGATACAAATACATCAAAATGCCATTTACTCTACTTATGGGGCTGGTGTCTAATCAGCCTGCTATATTAGATTTTGCTACTGACAGATCGGATAGTATGGTTCCTGAGATCGGCTACACGATGATATTTCCTATTGCTATGATATTGAAGATTGTAATTGCACAAGCTCTATTAGTTGCACTCTTGTAGGATTTTGATAGAATATAAAACTACGGTTTTATGAACACACGATTTCATAAGGCGCAATTGAAGATAAAACTTTTCTATTTTACAATAACCCCCCTTTAACTCTAAGTTCAATTTTATCACCTAGTGTTTGAGTACATTCAAGTATTTTACTGATATTGTGAGATGCAATTTCATTAAATAACATTTTCATGTCTACTTGCTCTGCATACCCATACTTATTATCCCCTCTCGACCTCGGATTCACTACACTCAAAAACAGAGTACTAATGGGATCAATGCATACTATGCTAGAGGATATACCGGGAGGAATAGATAGGTTAGCAGCCTTTTATGCTGAGCGAGCTAGAGGACAAGTTGGCTTAATAGTAACTGGAGGAATAGCGCCTAATCTAGCTGGACGAGCATTACCTATGGGTAATGCCATGGACACCAAAGAAGAAGCTGAGAAACATAAAATCATAACCAAGGCAGTACATGATGAAGGTGGAAAGATATGTATGCAAATACTGCATGTAGGCCGATATGGATACTCACCAGATAATGTATCTGCGAGTAATACGAAAGCTCCGATATCACCATTCCCTGCAAGAGCATTGACCACTAAAGAAGTAGAACAAACAATAGAAGATTACGTTCAATCTGCACGTATGGCTCAGCATGCGGATTACGACGGTGTAGAGATTATGGGCTCGGAGGGATATCTAATAAATCAATTCATAGTAACTAAGGTGAATCGTAGAGAAGATCGATGGGGTGGAGATTATCAAGCGAGAATACAATTTCCTTTAGAGATAATTAGAAGGACAAGAGCTTCTGTAGGTAAGAAATTCATCATCATCTATCGCTTGTCCATGATAGACTTAGTAAAAGGTGGAAGTACTTGGGAAGAAGTAATACTTCTCGCTAAGGAAGTAGAAAAAGCTGGAGCAACTATAATTAATTCTGGAATCGGCTGGCATGAATCACGCATACCTACCATAGGAACAGTAGTGCCCAAAGGAGGATTCGCTTGGGTGACTAAACGCCTCATGGGAGAAGTAAATATACCTCTCATCGCCACCAATAGAATCAATATGCCTGAGGTGGCAGAGCAAGTACTTGCAGATGGATGTGCAGATATGGTATCGATGGCGAGACCATTCCTTGCAGACCCAGAGCTAGTACAAAAGGCAATTGATAATAGACCTGAAGAAATCAACACTTGTATCGCATGCAATCAAGCATGCCTCGATCATACATTTAATATGCAAGTCTGCTCATGTATAGTCAATCCTAGAGCGTGTCATGAAACCGAACTCAATTATACTAATGCTAAAATCAAGAAAAAAATAGCTGTAATCGGAGCGGGGCCAGCAGGACTAGAAGCTGCATTAGGATCTGCAAAACGTGGTCATGAAGTGCACCTCTATGAAGCAGATAAAGATATCGGCGGTCAATTTAATATGGCTAAAGAGATTCCTGGAAAAGAAGAGTACGGACAGACTATAAGGTATTATAATACTATGATGACCAAACATAATGTGAATGTTCATCTCAATACTAAAGCTTCCGTAGAATATCTAATCAATGAATCTTTTGACGAAGTCATATTGGCTACTGGAGTTACGCCAAGACGAGTATATTTCGAAGGGTCAAATCGTGAAAATGTACTTACTTATGCCGATGTACTAAGAAATAAAAAACATGTAGGAAAGCGAGTGGCAATCATAGGTTCTGGTGGCATTGGTTTTGATGTGGCAGAGTATCTTGCTCATGATACCTATCATGATTCTGTCGGCTTAGATGTAGCTAATTACATGAAAGAATGGGGAGTCGATATGGAATGTAATACTGGTGGCTCTTTGGCCGAAAGTGGTCCTGAACCTCTACCCTCGCCTAGGGAAATATATTTACTCAAAAGATCGAAAGGCAAACATGGAAAAAATCTTGGTAAGACTACAGGTTGGATTCATCGATCGAGTCTAGCTATGAAGAAAGTAAATATGCTAGCTGAAGTAACTTATCAAAAGATGGATGATCAAGGATTGCATATTACTGTCGGTGTAAAAGAAAAAATATTGGACGTCGATAATGTGATCATCTGTGCAGGACAAGAACCACTCAATGAATTACATGCAGGATTAGTGGCTGCAGGGCAATCTGTACATTTGATAGGAGGAGCTAATATTGCGAAGGAGTTAGATGCTAAAAAGGCGATTAAGGAGGCGATGGAACTAGTAATGAAATTGTAAGAGTAATATAAGATGACTAAAGCTAATGCTGGGACGAAGAAATGCAAAGAATGACACCTTGACCAAAGAATCATATTATTAAGGCTATATACATGCATGTATGTATATAATTTAGAAAAATTAAATATTCTACAGTGAACTAAAGTGATCAATCTAAGTGATGCATTTATCTTGAAATCAAACGTTATTATAAACAGGAAATGTATAATTCTATCGTCTACTTTATTTTACTACGTTTACGAATAAATTCAACATCATATTTAATGAAAAATTTCACTCTTATTCTCTTGATTTTCTTAACTATTCAGCTATCAGCTCAAGACTTTTACGATCTCTATACTGTGCAGACCATCAAAATCACATTTGCAGAAAGTAACTGGGATCAACTTCTCAATACGGAAAAAGCTGGAAATGAAGGCTATACTATGGCGCAGTCCGTAGCCATTAATGGCGAAGTATATGATAGTGTCGGTGTCAAGTATAAGGGAAATAGTACTTATCAAGCGAATCAGGTAAAAAATCCTTTTCATATAGAATTGGATACCTATAAAGAACATAACCATCAAGGATATAAAGATATCAAATTGAGTAATATAGCTAAAGATCCTTCATTCTTAAGAGAAGTACTTTCATACGATATATTGGGAAATTACATGGATGCTCCCAAAAGCAATTATGCCAATGTATATGTCAATGGAAATCTAATAGGTTTCTACAGTAATAGTGAAGCGGTTACTAAGACATTTGTCAAAGATAGATTTGGATCTAAAAATGGAACATTCGTTAAATGTAATCCTCCTGCTGGAGCTGGACCACAGTCCAATGACTTTCCAAATCTAGTTTATCTAGGTGAGGACAGCACAGACTATTACGAAGCATATGAAATCAAGTCTGACGCAGGATGGGATGAGCTGTTAGACCTCTGCGATACTCTTAGTAATTATACAGATGCTATAGAACAGATCCTAGATGTAGATCGTACACTTTGGATGCTGGCTTTTGATAATGTACTAGTCAATTTAGATAGCTACATTGGGGCATTCGCACAAAACTATTATCTATACCGAAATGAATATGGACAATTTGTCCCAGTGGTATGGGACCTCAATGAATCATTTGGTAGATTCTCTATGACAGGCACTGGTAATCTAAATAGTAATTCAGCGAAGCAACAAATGAATCCATTACTACAAATCAACGATAGTGATTTCCCATTACTACAGAAATTGCTTAATGTACCGAGCTACCAAAAGAAGTATATCGCACATTGTAAAACTATGGTGGAAGAGGCATTTGCTAGCAATGCGTACTATGAAACTGGACTGATACTAAAGGAGTTAATTGATGCCTCTGTACAGGCTGATAACAATAAATTTTTTTCTTACAATAATTTTCTTTCTAACCTTGATTCTGATATAACAGGAGGAGGTGGAGGACCTGGAGGTGGAGGAACAATTGGCATCGCTACCCTTATGAATGCACGTACAACTTATTTACTTGAAAATTCATTATTTACAGCTATTGCTCCTATTATAAGCGACATCTCGTTGTCTGCAGACAATCCAGTGGTGGGTGATATGATCACCGTATCTACGAGTATTACAGACGGAAATTCAGCTTATATTGGATACAGAATAAATAAATTTGCTCCCTTCACTAAAGTAGAAATGGTAAGTGATGGTTCAGGAATATTCCAAGTAACAATTCCGGTAAAAGCTGCATACACAGAATACTACATATACTCAGAAAATGATAATGCCGGAAAATTTTCTCCTCAACGCGCAGAACATGAATTCTACAACTTTACCGCAACGAATGTCAATACATCTGTAGGTGATGTAGTAATCAATGAATTTATGGCTTCTAACGATATGACACAAGTTGATCAAGATGGCGAATATGACGATTGGATAGAGCTCTACAATAACAGCAATTTAGATTTCGATCTTTCTGGGTATTTCCTTTCAGACAATTCAGAAGATATTATGAATTGGCAAATTCCAGCGGGAACAGTTATCTCTGCTAACGGATATTTAATGATCTGGGCGGATAAAGATGAAGAGCAAGAAGGTCTTCATGCGAACTTCAAATTATCATCATCAGTAGAGAGTGTAATCTTATCAGACAGTGATGGATCGATCCTAGATGAAGTGAGTTATGCTGATCAAACTACTGACATCTCTTATGGTAGATTCCCTAATGGAACTGGAGATTTCCAAGTTATGAATTCAACTTTCGGATTGGAGAACAATAACGATATTCTTACCTTAGGAGATGCTTTCGAAAATGAAAAACTCATAATATACCCTAATCCAACTATTGAAGGATTTTGGATTAATTATAACGGAGTTGGTCAAGCGCATTTAAGTGTATCTGATCTATATGGTCGTGTTATTCTATCTGAATCTATTTCAACTGAGAACTGGATAGATACCAAGGGTTGGACCTCTGGAATTTACCTGATAAGAGTTAATGATTCTATTGGAAAGATAGTAGTTAGATAAAGAAACATTTATATCAACTCTAGGACCATCGGGCTGTGATCGGTCAATTAATTTTTATGCCAATAATGTAATAATAACAATCTTTTCAATTGGTATCAATAGATCGTTTATATAGTCGCGATCATAATTATATCTATTCTTTTAATGTGAATACAAACCATCTTCTTTTATAGCGACATTGGTATAAAAATGTTTGAATAAAACCATTTTTCTCATAAACCGATTCCCATGCCTAATCGATGTGATTTATAAGTATCTCAATTCGAATACTTGCTCTAGAAAATCTAATGTGTCCTTTCAAACTGGTCTAAAAATTATATTGTGTAATATTATTATGGTTCTACTATTATAATTCTAACTAAGAGATCATTTTATTTACTTTGAGTTAATTTTTATTGCACGATATATATTTCTATACCCTAAATAATACTGCTGAGAATATCGAAATAAATATTAACTTGGAATCTAAATTTTAACTTGTTATCCAAATAGTGATGAGATTAAATAAGATTATAAAAAAAATAGCAGTAGTTTTTACTTTAGTTACCATAGTAACCTCTATCAATGCCCAAGAAACAATCAAGGGTAAAATCAATGATGGACTTCTAAATGATGTACTTATAGGTGCAAATGTCACCATTAAGGGCACCTCGATAGGGACTATAACTGAGGTAGACGGTACGTTTGAACTCAAAACAACACAAGAATTCCCGCTTACATTGGAAATAAGCTATTTAGGATACGAAACTCAGGATGTACCAGTGAGTAGTGCTGGCCAATATATCGATGTAACATTAACTGAGGGTTCAGTGACTATAATAGAGGTAGAAGTTAAAGCCAGTAGAATATCTGAAGACAACAAGAAAACAGCTCTCACAGTTGAGTCTTTAGATGTACTAGCTATTAAAGAAACCGCCTCTTCAAACTTTTATGAAGGTCTAGGAACACTTAAGAATGTAGATCTAACAACTGCCTCTCTTGGTTTCCAAGTTATTAATACTAGAGGGTTTAATAGTACAAGCCCTGTAAGATCGCTACAGATCATTGATGGTGTAGATAATCAAGCACCAGGACTTAACTTCTCTCTAGGGAATTTCCTAGGATCATCAGAATTAGATGTACTCAAAGTAGACCTCATAGTAGGTGCCAGTAGTGCGTTCTATGGTCCCAACGCATTTAATGGTGTGATCAAGATGGATACTAAGAATCCGTTTTTTCACAAAGGATTATCTGCATCTGTCAAACATGGAGAAAGGGCTATGTTAGAAACTGCAGTAAGATGGGCAGACAGCTTTAGTAATAGTGAAGGCTTTCCATGGATGGCTTATAAACTTAATGCTAGTTATCTAAGAGCAGATGATTGGGAGGCTGTAAATTATGAGCCCATCACTGAATCAGGTGTCCCAGCTAATAATCCTGGGGGTATAGATGCAGTAAATGAATATGGCGATGAGTATCAATCAGTATTCGATCATAGCGGTGTGTCTTATCATGATGCTTTAGCTGGATTAGGTACTTATCATAGACGAGGATACAGGGAAGATCAATTAGTAAACTATGATACTCGTAATTTAAAAACAAACGCTGCGCTCCATTTTAGACTAGATCCCGAGGCGGAATACGAAAGTCCAGAGCTAATTATTTCTGGTAGTTTCAGCAACGGTAGTACGGTATATCAAGGTGATAACAGATTTAGTTTAAAGAACATCAAATTTTTACAGCTTCGTACAGAATTGATGAAAAAAGACAAATATTTTGTTCGTGCGTATACGACTAATGAAAATGCAGGAGATAGTTTTGATCCATATTTTACAGCATTACTACTTCAACAGAAATCTCAAAGCAACATTGAATACAACACGAGATATACTAACTATTGGACTCAAAATGTAAAGCCGCTAATGATAGAAATGGGATATCCTGAATTAGAAATAATATTTCCTCCCGGCGGAATACCATTTGGTAGCATTGATACAAATAGTGTGTTGAACTTCGTGAATAATAATCAAGACTTTTTTAATGCGCAGCATCAACTTGCTAGAGCAGCTACAGAGTCACCAATGGGACAAAACATAGGATTCCTAGAGCCTGGATCTCCTGAATTCGAAGCTGAATTCAATAGAATTATATCAACTAATTCTGGTGCTCCAGAAGGTGGTACTAAGTTAGTTGACAGATCTTCTCTATATCATCTTCATGGCGAATATCAATTTAATCCCGAGATGCTCAATTTTCTCAAAGTAGGTGCAAACAGTAGATTATATACTCCAGTTTCTGATTCTACTCTATTTAGCCAAGATGAAAACAGTGAAGAATTCACCAATTTTGAATATGGTGTATATGCTGGAGCAGAAAAAGGATTTAATGACGATAAGATAACTGTTAGTACTACCATGAGAATGGATAAAAACCAGAACTTTGGTTACTTACTTTCACCAGCAGCAAGTGTAGTATATCAACCAGATGACTTAAATTATTTAAGGTTTTCATTTTCATCAGCAATTAGAAACCCTACTCTCACTGACCAATACCTCAATTTTAATGTAGGTAGAGCGATCCTATCTGGAAATATCAATGGCGTAGAAGATATAATAACATTAGAATCATTTGACGATTTTAGAAATAGTCAAAACCTAGATAGAACAATACTTGATTCATTTAACATAGCAGCTATCAAACCAGAGAAAGTAAAAACACTAGAAGTAGGATATAGAACTACCTTATTCGGCAATACATATCTTGATGCGGGGTATTATTACAGTTTCTACAATGACTTTATTGGATATAATATAGGCTTAGATGTTGCTTTCCAAAATGCTACTTCAAATATTCCAACAGATGTACAAGCATATAGATACTCTGCGAATAGTATCAATACAGTAACTACACAAGGGTTTTCTATTGGTTTGAATCATTACTTCCAAGAATACTTCAAAGTAGCAGGAAACTACAGTTGGAATAAACTCAATATAGACGATAAAATTTCAGATGATCCTATCATCCCAGCATTCAATACTCCTGAGCATAAATACAATCTGTCCTTTGGAGCAAGAAAACTACCCGCAATCGGAAATAATACGTACGGATTCAATATAAATTATAAATGGATCCAAGGATTTACTTTCGAGGGCTCGCCACAATTTACGGGCTTCATTCCATCGTATGGATTGGTAGACGCACAAGTTAGCTATACAATACCTTCAAAAAATATGACTATTAAAGTAGGGTCATCAAACATACTAAACAATAAAACAATCCAAACATATGGTGGGCCTAGAGTAGGTCGATTAGCATATGCATCTTTCGTATATGAATGGAACAAAAAATAAACTTGAATATTATTTTAATCACTTAAACGCTTAATAATGAATAGAATTTTTACACTCTTATTTTTCATGTGCTTCTTAGCATTCACTTCGCAAGCTCAAAATGAAAGATACCTAGACGAAGTATTTGATGATGTAGTCGTTACAGATACCATAGGATATGGTGAAAACACTACAGTCATCCTGGCCCCTAATTTTATCAAAAGACCATTATTTTACAATTTCTATGAACCCGAAGGTGATACAGAAGAGTTACGCCCTCTCATCGTTTTGTTCCATACAGGTAATTTTTTACCAAGATTAATCAATGGACAAATCAGTGGATCTCTAGAAGATAAATACATAGTTAATCTAAGTGAAAGATTAGCTAGAATGGGATACTGTGTGGCCATCGTCGATTATAGAAAAGGTTGGAATCCAATTAGTGACATCCAAGAAGTACGTACTAATACACTTATCAATGCTGCATACAGAGGAGTACAAGATAGTAGAACAGCTGCTAGATATTTCAGATTAAGTGCCACTGCTTTTGGAAATCCTCACAGAATAGATCCTAATAAAATCGTAGCTTGGGGTACTGGTACTGGAGGATATGTCTCGCTCGCTACTGCATCACTAGATGAATACAATGATGTAGTATTACCAAAATTCATCGGCTCTAATGGTTTACCTATGGTACTAGAGCAAATAAATGGTGATATCAATGCTGAAGCGGTAGGAGTAATCCCTGGAACGACAGATACACTATGTTACCCTAACTTTGCTGGATTAGGTCTTAATTCAGATTTCCAGCTTTCAGTAAACATGGGTGGTGCAATGGGTGATTCTTCTTGGTTAGATGCTGATGATATACCAATGATTTCTTTCCATGTACCTTCTGATCCTTCTGCACCATATACGGAGGGAATACTTATAGTGCCGACTACAGGTGACTTAGTAGTAGAAGTACAGGGATCATATGCAGTACAAGAAAAAGCAAATGCAATCGGTGTACAAGATGTATTCAAAAATGGTGTTTCATTTAACGATGAGTATACTGCTGTAGCAAATAGTAGAAATAATGGACTCGAGGGGCTTTTTCCTATGCCAAGACCAAACTGGCCAAATACTGCCGGTGAGTTGGAAGCTGTAGAATCAGGGCCATGGGAAACTTGGGATGCTGAATTCTGGGCAATGTCTCAGCCACAACAATGTACAGATTTGGGAGTTCCATTAAGTCTATGTAATTGGCACCTATTAGGCCTAGCTAGTAATCCTGATATGTCTCAAGAAAAAGGAACAGCTTACCTAGATACTATCTTAGGATATTACGGACCTAGAGCATGTGTTGCATTAGATCTTCCATGTAAGTCTTTATTTGCCAATGTAGCAGTCGAAGAAATTGAATTAGCTGCAGATCTAGTTTCTGCATTCCCAAATCCTACTAGCGCAACTATTACTGTAAGAGCTGAGCAACAACGTACTATTGATAAAATAAATCTTTACAACGTAGAAGGACAACTAATACAGACTTATGCTAATTTAGTAGATTCACAGAAAAATATAGATGTTACGAACTTTAATAATGGTCTACACATCATGAAAGTTTACTTTGAAGATGGTGTAGTCACTAAGAAGGTGATGATCCAAAAATAAATTTACTTATAGTAGATGATTCGAAAATACAATTGCCAATCTATTTGAATATCATATAAGTTGGACTTTAAATCTCTTATGAGATTTAGCAATCAAAAATCAGTAAAGCGAAATACCAAGATTTTTGAGAGGCTGCACGAAAGTGCGGCCTTTTTTATTCCACCTTATAGACATTGCATAGCTATCGCTAGTTGCACTTAATCCTGTAGAATTACCAATAATATTATGAGGAAAAAGCGCATCACTATGAGATCGTACGGTACAACTTAGATTACATAAATACGTAGGACATCAAACTAGTTATTCCGAATATACAAGTATATGAATTTGTACAAATTAGAGACATTATTAGATGCGAGGGATGGGAAAAATATAAGAATACATTTTGCAACTAGAACACAGATCGCCAGCTACTATAATATTAGCGTTTATTAAGAACTACTAATTAAATACGGATTTTATGTCTGCCACAAGTGTCACATCATTCATATGTATCATATAGTCAAATACTACAAATAAAGCGATCTAGAAATGGCAGATGGATCAAAAATCCTAGTGAGTTGTAGGAAGAAAGATGAATTCCTCAAAACAGTCCAAAACATTTGAACATACATATCAAAGTCACCATCGATGTCCATAAGCAATGATGGTAATCCCTTTACAGATATCCGCTCCGCTAATATCTGTAAAGTCTTAGTTTTACCTGTGCCCGATGCACCTGCTGTAAGACCAAGACTATTGAGTGTTTCCATCAGTATCCTTACAAATGACTCAAGCATCAACTCTCCCTCTAGTATAGCCTCTCCCAAGATGATTATCACCTTCGAAAGAAGATGTGGATAGTTTATATTGTATATGTGAGTAGACTCTTCTAATATATGAAGATAATTAGCTGTGAAGCGTGAAGCTATTGGGATATAGAGCTATTGAGTTTTTTTTGGGTCTAAAGTCCAAGAGAGTATTTCTTTTTATATATTAATAATTTAGCATAAAGCTAAGTTATGATAAAAAAAGCCTGCCTAAAATTCTTTCATTTCAGACAGGCGGCTCCCATTTACGAATAAAAAATACAGTTATTCTTTTACTAGAACATGCCAAGGAAGTCTAGAATTTGTTCTTTTGTTTGTGGCTCTGGAACTACTACTAGTTCCGAATTGTACAAATTTATAATAGCATGACTCATGCCAAAATGATAATTTCCCTCTCCTAGACTAGAAATTGAGACTATAGTAGCATCTGAATCTTGTGGGAGATTAGAGAAAGATGCGCAAAATAGCATTTTTTCTGAGTTCATTTCTAATGGAACCACAGTATCATACTCATCTAAGATTAAAAATACGTCGCTATTAATTCCATCAAAAAGTTCTCTCGGTAAGCTAACGCAAATTGGCTGATTAAACGAAACATCAGGATTCAATTCCAAAGCAATGTTATACCAACCTGATCCAGTGATATAGAACTCATATCCGCTATCAATCCAATCCTTACCATCCCAGTAAAAATCCCATGACTTCAGTGACATAGTGTCTCCACTTACTTGCCAATCGAATACAATTGGTTCACCTCCGTCATCATAAAGTATAGCATCAACACTAGCATTGGGTTCTGGCACTCTAATAGTCACTAGACTTTCTGGTTTTACAGACAGCACTTCATTTCCCTGTGCAAATGAGACAAATAATACTCCTTCACTAGAAAGAATTCTATCCGAAGACATCATTGCAGACACATTGTGAACGATGAGCTCTCCCATATTTAAGTAATCTTGAAGGCTAACTGAGATTTCACCAACTACATCTGATCCATCATCATATACAAGACTGTTAGCTGGAATATGAACCGAAGTGTTATTATCAGTAATAAATATATGATCTGTCGCTGCATCAAAGGAATCCCATTCATGTGACCCTTGTACATCAGCATAGAATTCGTTTACATCGCCACTAATAGGATCTGGAGTGAACTCATCTTTATCCTGACATGATGAAAAACATATCACGATACCGACAAGCATCAGACCTATTATGTATGTTTTAATATTCAATTGTAAATTTCCTTTCATAATCTTTGCCATACGATAGATAGACCCTTCTTATATTCTTTTCGATGCTTCCGAGCTCTTCAAAAATGTATTTTCTTTCTTTCTGTATTCTATGTATCCAGTAATGACCATTTATTCTAAAAATTATATCTCAATCCAGTGATCAAGCCAACTGTCATCCACTTATGTTCCAATGAATATGCATCTACTGTAGCTGATTTCACTAGCAACCTTATATTAGGTTCTAGTATCAAATCTATATTACTATTCATTCGGTAATGCAGACCTACCGACCCAAATAAACTTAGACCAATATTATTTTTAAATATTACCAACTTATCACCACTACTATCAGCTAGATCGATCACCTCTCCTGAAGGGCTTAATATCTTACCTGATTCTTTGAATAGTAAATTAAGATATATACCACCATTCATTGTCATGTACGTACGTTCTCTCACATCCCACTCATAACTCAATAACAATGGAATATCAAACGATCTGTACTTATTAGTACTTACCACATCTCTGGTACCAGGAATTATAATAATATTTGTATCTCTTACTTCCATTCCATCCACTGTAGTGATAGTAATTACCTCTTTCACCATATCACTATCATTGTCTACGTAAGTAAACCTTTCATTAACCTGTGAATAATTTAACCCAGTTTTGAGTCCTAATCCATTAGGCAACATTAATGTCAATCTTACTCCTGCGGAGAATGAATATGTCGGTCCTTCCGAGTTAGACCTCAGTGTTCCATATGGCTCTAGTTCTTCTACTTTCGCCTTAAGAGTACTGAATGGCAGCTCGTGAGATAGATAAAAATCTAAATAAACACCTGTTCTATCAGTAACGAAACTTGGACAGTCTTGACGAAAATCATCCATCATAGACATGCTTAGAGTAATATCAGTTATCTTCATTTCTGACTGCAATGCAGAATATACTGAAACACCAATAGTTCTGAGAGGTCTAGTGTTGATCACATTATTTCCCTCATTACTTTGCATTTCATTTAACACTTCTATTTTCTCTGAGACAATAGACAATTCTTGATTTTTAACTGCCCCACGAGCGCTTTGACCACTTGATTTTGTTGACAATACGTTTGAGTTAACCGAAATTGTATTATTGCTCTCTCCATCGTTAATTCCTTGCTGTATCCCCGAATTATTTAAATTAAGATTCTGCTCTCTTGCTATTGTTTTTGATTCATTTCTACTTCCTGTTGATACTTGATGGTTAAAAGTTGCATATGTCGTTAATAGTGATAAATCTTCCTCAAGTACATCAATACTATTAACGGCATCTATCTCATTGGGTTGAGTTGTCATCGTATAATTAGCTTTAGAAGATCCAGTACCTATTGATTGATTATGTGATTCGGTATTGACCACCATAGGGTTAAAATTACCTTGGATGAAATCAGATTTAATATCATCTAAATTGCTCCATAGATATATTGCACCTACCACTATGACTGCGACTAAGCTCGTCCATAACCAAAGAAAATTTCTAGGTTTGGATTTTTGTTTCATCAACCTTGATTGGATCTTATCCCATGATTGCTCCGAATATTCAGCAGTTTGGTTTTCCAATTTGGATCGAAATATTTTATCTAATTCATTCATATATTTAGCTACATTACATAGCGATCTTATTCAACTCAATAATCATATTCTTCAGCACATTCCTTGCTTTGACTAGCTGAGATCTACTTGTACTTTCTTTTATACCCAATACTTCAGAAATCTCCCTATGACTTAACCCATCTAATACGGATAGATTAAAAACTGTACGATATCCTTTTGGTAGTTTTTCTACTAATGCAAGCATGTAATCAGCTGACATCTCTGAATAAACTGAGGGCTCTACTGATCGTTCTTGATAACCCTCAAGTCCAATTTGTTCATTTTTAAATGACTTTTTGGATACTAACTTGAGTGCTGTATTGACCATAATACGCCTTACCCACCCCTCAAATGACCCCTTATACTCAAACTTGTGAAGATTAGTAAATACCTTTACAAAGCCATCTTGCATAATTTCCTCGGCTTCTAGACGATGTCTACCGTACCGCTTACATACTGACATCATCTTAGGCGCATATAGCTCAAATATTTGCTTTTGAGCAATACGATCCCCATCTAGACATTGCTGTAATAGATCCTTCTCTGTTAAGCTGTTCAGAATTAGGGGTGCCATTATTTATTATTTCCTAAAGTATAGAGCCCATTAGAGGACGGTATGCTGCTTAAAAACTCGCTTTTTTTCATTTCTTCACCAATAAACAGTATTTTAAAAAATACTGGTAGTAGACGTTCATTCAACTTGGCGTTCGAAACTGACCGATTTACTATCCCGTTATGCCTCTAAATCATAAAATTATCTACAATATTGAGCAGTACAATAAATAAGTGCTAGCTCACCTACGATGTAGATCATTTATATACCATATAGAGAATTAAAAATACAAACAAATTCGGCAATTTGTCTATAATTGTAAGATCGATACCTTATGACTAACACTCAAGTAAAAATACAGGATACTATCACCGAGATCAAGAAGTTCAATTCTATAGAAAAGCACCACTCCATCACAATTACAGAGCTAGGCGCTACGTGCTTGCAATCGAAAAGTAAATAGCCAACATGCTCAGAGATATCAATGTTCTGCAAAATAGTATTAATGAGGTACTACAAAGTTAGTCCTCACCTATTTGCCAAATAAAAAAAACAGAACATTTTATAGAAAATAGTAATATGGCATGGTGCTTGTTCTACGTATAATAGATGTTGATACTTAAATCACACAAGTAACTGCAACTGTTAAAATCAACCCCTAAGTAATATAACTTTCTAAATTGATATTCTTTTTTATACCCATACAGGTCAAAACAGATATTAATTGAATAATGACTTACGGCCATACTTACTGCAAATTGGACATACTTTATAGTCGTGCCCTCTTGCTGGGCAATATTCTCTACCAAAAAATATAATCTGTAAGTGCAGACGATTCCAAAGTCTTTCATCGTACAACCTCTTAAGGTCTTTTTCTGTCTTATCTACATTCTTTCCTGTACTCAAGCACCATCTATAAGCTAGTCTCTGTATATGTGTATCCACAGGAAATGCAGGCACACCAAAAGCTTGTGACATTACCACACTCGCAGTCTTATGCCCTACCCCAGGAAGACGTTCTAAAGCTTCAAAGCTCTGTGGGACTTCGCCTCCGTGCTCATCGATCAGTATCTGAGAAAGATTCCAAATCGCCTTTGATTTTGCTGGTGAAAGTCCACAAGGTCTAATGATCGCTTTGATCTCCTCAATACTATGTGAGACCATGTCATATGGATTATCTGCCATCGCCCATAGAAGAGGTGTTATTTGATTGACACGCTTGTCTGTGCATTGAGCAGAAAGCAATACGGCTATCAATAATGTATACGGATCTGTATGATCCAGGGGTATAGGGATCACTGGATACAATTCTTCTAAGATACGAGCTATATCGTCTGCTTTTTCTTGTTTGGTCATAACGCCACAGCTTATATAGTTGTCAAAAAGTTCATCGTATCTACTCCATCAGCATAATCATTAATCTTGGGCTGCTGGGCATGTCCAAATCTGAATGTGTCAATACCCTCGATTTCATTAGAAGAAACCACACATTGAATGAGATCCTTATTGTCTGTCAAATATACTGTAAGACTCTCTTGAGTGTTGTAACATTGATAATGTATACTAGAGATACGAGAGGCAATAGAGGGATCCTCTTTAACAATAAGTGATCCACTAATCATATACTTAGTTTTATTAAGTATGAATAGAGATACATTATGATCAAAATTGTTTTTATACTTATTATGCTGGGCATATTGCTTATATCCTTCGTGCCAGATGTTGAGATATCGTTCCCAGTTAAGATCTTGTGGCACAAGACACATTGATACATTCCTACACCCCAAACCAAAATATTCAAATATATCTGCTCCTAGATTTTTGATTTCTTCATCAGTCTCTTTACCTGTGAGTACAGCTACCGCATTTCGATTGGCTCTGATAATATGCGGATACTTACCGAAGTAATGCTCAAAGTATTTGCTTGTATTATTACTACCTGTAGCTATTACTGCATCAAAGTCTTTGAGTCTTTCTATTATCTCAAAATATTGAGATGTACGGCTATCTATCGCTTCGAGTTGTTTGATGAAAAATGGTGTAAGAAATTTATCTTTATCAGATAATTTGATTAATGTTTTATGTCCAACTACGAAACAGCACATGATATCATGCCATCCGACCAAAGGTATATTTCCTGCGAGAACGAGACCTATTTTTTTGATATCACTTCGGTCTTTGATCTGATATTTTGACGTCCAGTCATTTAAAATAGATTCATCTAAAAATTGAGTTTTGATTGCCTCTATCGACTTCCAACTATTCTCTTCAGTAAACCATTGATTGTACAATTTAGATTGAAGTACTTTAGCAGCGAGTTCCTCGTTATCTTTATTTAGAACCTTAGACAATTCGACCAAGGCTTTGATTCTATCTTTTAGGTTCATTATTTTTATTTCTTTTTAACAGATTTTGAAGGATACTGCCAACTTGATCCATATCACTTAACTCATTTGTCGCGGGTATTTTTGATCTAAATGTTTCTCAAAACATCCACTGCCGTAATGATCAAAATCATTTTTATAATCTCTGTTTATCACATTTATGGTTAATGTTTTTCAACTAAGCACTTCTCAAAAAAACTCTTCCTTAACGCAAAATCATTTTTCAGATTAACCATTAATCAAATATTATCTTGAGTGTTTCTTACATCTGACTCTTATTAATTAAACGTTATATACTGTCTGAATCACTTTTTATACTCTACATAATGCCTCCACTTTTCTAGTACGCCGGCAAAATCATCTGGTAGAGGCTGCTCAAAGTATAATCTCTCTCCCGTTGTCGGATGCGTAAATCCTAATATTCTTGCATGCAGTGCTTGCCGTGGCATAATGTCAAAGCAATTGAATACAAACTGCTTGTATTTGCTATAAACAGTTCCTTTACGAATTACGTTTCCACTATATCTCTTATCGTTGAATAGTGGATGACCTTTATACTTCATATGTACACGGATCTGGTGAGTTCGACCTGTCTCTAGTTTACACTTGACTAATGATACATAATATAGGTCTTCAATCACTTCGTAATGAGTAATAGCTCTCTTACCAAAATCCTCATCTTCAGAAACCGTCATCAGCATACGATCTTTAGGGTGTCTCCCAATATACTCATCTATAGTTCCTACCTCTGGATCTGGACAACTCCATACCAATGCAAGATATTCTCGATCTATAGTGTGATCAAAAAACTGAGCTGCTAGGTTTGTCATAGCATTCTCGTTCTTAGCTATCACCATTAGGCCTGATGTATCTTTATCTATCCTGTGTACAAGACCAGGACGATCATTTTCATTGCCTTCTTTTAGTGGCAGAGGATGATTTTGAAAATAATGAGCCAAACCATTTACTAATGTACCACTATAGTTTCCTACGCCCGGGTGTACTACAAGCCCTGGAGGCTTATTGATTACCATGACATCTTCATCTTCATGGATGATATCTAAATCCATTTCCTCTGGCAATATAGTTCTATCTCTAGGCACTTCTGTCAGATATACTTTGATAACGTCTAGAGGTCTCACCTTATAGTTTGTTTTTACTGGATTGTCATTGACCGTGATAAGACCGTCAGCTATACCATTCTGAAGACGATTACGAGACATCTGCTCCATGCGAGCCATTAGAAATTTATCTATACGGATAGGTCCTTGCCCTTTATCTACAGTCATTGTCTGTAGCTCGTGGAGTTCGTTATAATCTTGTGTATCGCTCATCGATGCTGCTGTGAGTCTATGTATGTGATCAATAGAGTATTAGTACTGTTGATCTACTAGGACTAATTAGTATTGTAAAAAAAATCCTCCTATGGCATATATAGCTGAAGGAGTATTAAAACGCAAAGGTAACACCTAGATCATATCTAATGGCATCAATTGTACTAGTCTTTCGAGAGTAAAAGTCATAGGATGAACTTTCTCCTACCAAATTAGAGTCTCTAATATCATATTCTGTAGATAATGAGCTCATATATCCGACTTTACCCGTGATATAGAGAGCATCATCTACCGCGTAATGTACACCAGCTCTATAGGAGTAGCTCACTGAAGCGTCAAAATTATTGAATTCGAATTCTGAAAAATCAACATCTTCATTAGATGTCACCGAAGTGCTTGTCCACATAGCACTCAACCCTAATCTACCTTCCACAAAAGGCTGAAGTCCTACAATATTAGCACCCAAGTAATGTCGATATATAGCAGTCCAGTTACCCATCGAAGTCGAAGTACTATGGTCAAATGGAAATCCATCTATCAAATCTACAGTATTCAATCTAGCATTTTCAAGATATGTGTAATCAATTCCCATCCCAATAAAACCCGGAGCATCACTCGATATCTGCAGCAGATAATCTATGCCAAAACCCAAATACTGACTCTTCAGATTGCGCTCCAAGGCACTCGTAGGATCGATAAGATGTAGATACAGTTCTTGAAGATGCATTCTAGAGTAATCATCTCCTTCAATGTATTTTTCTTCAATATACTGTGCTACTTCAGCATTGGACTCTTTATTATTTTGATAGGTTTGGGCATAAGCATCTATACAACATGACAAAAGCATAAAAATGATAACTTGGCGTAAATTCATAATTTAATTATAATAAACTTCATATATCGCAACGATGTATTAGCATTCATTGTTCCCTACATCAGAACTTCTTAACTTCGTATTAATAAACTATATCAAGAGGTCAGACCGTTATATTTAATTATAGACATTCAAATAGATGAAAATCAAACTACTCATAACCCTAGCACTTGCAGCGTCAGTGGCTGTCATCGCCGCCGTTTTCCCTAAAGCCAATAAAGATAAAGAAAGGCTCACTCTGCAAGTACTTATGGCCGTATTGGAGAGATTGCATTTTGCTCCTCAAAAAATCGATGATTCTTTATCGCAAGAGATATACAAAGAATACTTAGATGGTATGGATCGCAGTAAGCGTTTTTTGCTGGGCTCTGAGGTAGAGCAGCTAGCATTTTACAAAAATAGTATCGATGAACAAATAGAGGCTACGACATTTGAGTTTTTTAATCTGACTAATACACTTATGGAAAGTGGTATTAAAAGAGCTCAGAGAGTGTATCAATCTATTATTGATCAAGAAATCTCAATCACATCTAGTAAGACATTAGAACTAGATGGCGAAAAGACTGAATATGTTAGTACCGAGGCCGAACTAGCAGAAAGATGGACGGATTATATAACTTACCATGTAGTCACTAGATATGAAAGTTACCTCTCAGATCGAAATAAGAGTGACGATCCTTTTGACAAAGAAAAAACTGATGAAGAATTGCTAGCGAAAGCTACAAAGAACTCAAAGGAAATGTTTGACGATTGGTTTAAAAGATTGGACGATATTCGCCGTTCTGATAGATACGAAGCCTACCTGAATGTAGTGACCCATACTTACGATCCTCATACTGATTATTACAGCCCAAAAGCTAAAGAAGACTTTGATCTCAAGATGGGAGGACGATTGGAAGGTATTGGAGCTAGACTATTCGTCAAGGACGATCTTACCGAAGTGTCGACTGTAATTGTAGGTGGTCCAGCATGGAAAGGTAAAGAGTTAGCCGTAGAAGATAAAATTCTGCAAGTAAGACAAGATGACGAAGAAGAGCCTACAGACTTAACTGGAATGCGCATCGATGATGTAGTTCAGCTCATCCGAGGTAAAAAAGGTACTAATGTGCATCTCACCATTCGTAAGAAAAGTGGAAAGACTTTAGTGATCACTATTGAACGTGATGAAGTGATCGTAGACGAATCTTTTGCTAGATCTGTTGTAGTGGACTTTGAAGATGTAAAGAATATCGGATTTATATCATTGCCAGTATTTTACTCTACTTTCGATGGTAAAAATAGTTGTGCTGAAGATGTCAAGAAAGAAGTAGAAAAACTTAACGCACAAAATGTAAATGGAATTATACTAGACCTCAGATGGAATGGTGGAGGATCACTCCAAGATGTAATAGATATGTCAGGTCTCTTTATAGAAGAAGGACCTATCGTACAAGTAAAAAGCGGTGATGGAAAAGCTAGTGTCTATAAAGATCGCGATAGCAGCGTTTCATATGATGGACCGATGATCGTCATGACTAATATGGTCAGTGCTTCAGCCTCAGAAATATTGGCAGGAGCATTACAGGATTATGGTAGAGCGGTTATCGTAGGAAGTAATTCTACTTTTGGAAAAGGAACAGTGCAAGGTTTCTATGATCTTGATAGAGTCTATAATGGTTCTTCTGATCTGAAGCCTCTTGGCCAAGTGAAGATGACTACACAGAAATTTTACAGAATCAACGGAGGATCAAATCAACTGACGGGAATCATACCAGACATTATACTGCCAGATAACTTTAGCTATGTGAATGTAGGCGAAAAAGAATACGATAATGCTCTAGAATGGTCAAAAATAGATCCTGTAAAATATGAACAGAATGTATATCAACTTCCAGATCTTAATACCTTAAAGCAAAATAGTAGTGAGCGTGTAGCAGCAAGCAATATTTTCAATCTGATAGATGACAATGCCCAATATATCAAAGAAGTAGAAAACGATTCTGATGTGCCATTATCTCTCAAGGGTTACAAGGCGTATCTCGCTGATAGAGAAGCAAGAGCTGAGAAGTACGATAATATCATGAGGAATCCAATCGATGGATTATCTATTTCGAATTTAGCTACAGACTTAGACTACATCCAAGCTGATAGCAGTCGGATTGCACGTAATGAAGATTGGCTCAAAGGCCTTCATAAGGATGTGTATCTGCAAGAAACTGTGTTGATTATGAAAGATATGATTGATGGGGAGCAATAATGATTTATGTATCTCCCTATAAAACTGGCTTGACATATTGATTATTGCATACTATCAAATAATTAGACAAGATGGAGAGTCCTGAAAGGGTGAGTTTTATTAACGATTTTATCCCTCAAATCCTAAATTGCAGAAGAGCCTGAATCATTACTGATGCAAGCTCTTATATATTCTAAGATATTCGTTGTTAACTAAGATGAGATATGGAATCTTAGAAACCCATTCCTCCACCCATGCCACCCATGGATTTTTGAAATTCTTCCATAGTCATTTTTTTATATCCACCAGTGTCTACAGTCAATGATGACTCATCAATTTTGTCTGAAAGGTCTTTAGTCTCCATTGTCATAGACATCTGAGGAGATTCCATAATTACCATCAGTGGAAATCCTGGTAGATCTACGCTCTGCAATCCTTGAATTCCATTCGCTGGTGCCTTCACATCTTCTGTTACATAAGCGAATATTTTCATTTCTGGAGTATCAGCGTTTTTAATATTAACTCTATATGTATTATATCCGAGTATGTCTTTAGTATCAGATTTCACAGCTTCAACCACAGCTTTTACTTGACCCTGCGATTTACTTGC
>Ga0228625_1000176_pt1 | contig 35895 bp, 42 predicted proteins | sample 30DmetaG_FD_190482 | JGI IMG/M metagenome (GOLD analysis project Ga0228625, IMG submission 190482) | Seawater microbial communities from Monterey Bay, California, United States - 30D | ecosystem: Environmental > Aquatic > Marine > Coastal | place: USA: California | collected 2016-10-05
GATTCCTTAACATTACTTAGAACTCCAGATACATATTCAGTATACTTTTGAAAATCTTCGACGGATACATAGTTTTTATTTTCCATTGTTAGATCTTTTTTATTATCGTTGTTATTTTCAGTTTCTTCCATTTCGTAAATCAATATTCCATCATCATTACTTAGGCCAAAAGATTCATTTACTCTGGATAATTCTGCATTCTCAAAACCAGGATCTGCAACCAGATCATAAGTAAAAAACTTTTTAATTTTAACTTTACCATTTTCATCTACTGTACCAGCAGCTCTACTTGAAATATGTAAAGGAATACCATCTTTGATAAGAGCCTGCGCTTCTTTACCTTTAGAAGTATTTAATAATCTTATTTTACCAATAACTTGTTTTTTATCTTTATCATAATCTAAAGATTCTACAACATGAGATACATTAGCTAAACTAACATCAAAATCTTTTGGGTGGTCTAATTCACCTAGAAGCTTATTGGTCTTAACCTTTTCTTGTAATTCATTAATGTGAGGCATTACTTCTTTCTCCTCATAAATTCGGTTATTCTTGTTCTTAACATCAAATTCGGTAAATACTCCCTCTAATACAACAGAACCGTCTTCACCGGTAGTTATATCTAAATTTGATTTCTGTCTTTCAAGAATTAATAATTTTTTTCCTGACATTTTCTAGTAGTTATTTGATTTATATATTACAATCTCTGTAAAGTTTTTATTAGAGGTCTGCTAATGGATCTTCATCTGCTGCACCTTCTTTCTTCTCTGGTTTAAAATCTGCTTTATCGGCACCTAAAAGGATCTTTTCAATATCTTCATCTGAGTATTTTTCTTTCTCTAAATCAGCTCTTTCTTTTGCTCTAGCATTAGCCTTTAAATCTTCACGAGTAAAGCCGCCATATCTCTTAACCAAGAATCCTAAATCGAAGTATGGAATTTCCTCCATTTCTGCTGTCATGGTACTTAATTGAGTTTTTAGGTTACCTATAAAATCTACTCTTTTCGTTTGTAATTCCATTTCTTTCATTTCTTCAAAGACGTTATCCTTAACAAAATCTAATCCTAAACCGGATTTAAATGAAACATCGTTTTTTAATTCTGGATGATTAAGACACATTTGAAGATACATTGGCTTTACGAGTATTTCTTGGAATATAGATCTTAAGCGATCAACAAATTTAGAAAACTTAATTTCATCTCTTAGCATTCCGCTAGCATCCATATCATAAGTATTTCCACCTTCTTTATCAAATCTTGAGAAAGGAATCTTAGAAGCCAATTTTAATCTATCTGCAAAATATTTAAGAGATTCAGTATCTCCTAAGTCTGGTCCATCCCCACCAATTGTACTAATCTCTGGTGAATCACCGTCTTTTGAAGGTAACCAATATTCTTTATTAAAAGGCATCATTGGTTTTCCGTTAGTTACAATTTCACCACTTTCTTGGTTAAAATCTACAACTTCTCTATATGAGTTCATTAATGAAGCTAATGATTGTTTTGCTCTAGTTTTAGATTTACCACCTACAGGTATAATAAATTGAGTCTTAAATGAAGCATTAGAAACAGCCCAGATAATTCTAGTTGTTTCCATAATTCTTAAAAGGTTAAATGATCTTATTAATCTTTCAACATAAGATATTCTCATTGGTGAATTAACTTGTGAATAAGAAAGGTATATGATTTGTGAATCCCATAACTTTCTCTCTTTAGCACCCTGTCCTTTATATTGTACCCATTGCTTCTTTCCAGTGTCAGTATCTATACCAGGCATTAAGGAAATAGGGTCTAATTCTTTAAATCCTATAATCTCTGTCTGTTTATCATTATATACTATCTCAAAAGCAAGGAATCCATCTACTAACCATTTTCTAAAATAATTCCATGGCTGAACTGAATCATTAAAACCAAAGTAATTATAAAGGTTATTATATACATCACCAATCTCATCTTCGATAGAACTTGCAATATGTCCATGAAAATTTGAATATGCCATAAAATTAGATTCATCAAATACAATTGCCTCATCGGTAATTACATCTAGGATATCTTCTATTTCATCTTGTACTGCATATTCTCTAAGCTGATCTCTTTTCTTTTCATAATCTCTATCAAATATAGAGATATTCTTTTTCATTGTAGTATCTGTTAATGATAATGCAGCAAATGCACTATACATATCATCAGCATCAGAACCCATTGGATTAAATTGGTAACCCATTTGATTTTCTGTAAACCCTACTGCACGAGAATTACGGATGATCATATCATCGTAAGCCATGCCTAAATTAGAAAGATCCTTTAAAATCTTCCTTACTGGATTACCTGTACTTAAGGGTCCTCTTCTATCAGTAAAACCTGCCATATTGTTTTATCTTTTATTGTTTATATATTCTTGTAATATAATGCTTGCGCTTCATTAATATTTCCACCAAAAAAATGATTTTGATTGTTTACAGCACCTATATACCAATCATCATATCCTAACATTCTAGGTTTTCTCATTCTATCTAATCTATACTGTCTAATTGCATAAGTAAGATTATATTTTCTACCTAGAGATTTTTTTAAATTATCATAGGTAAATTCACTTAACCTAGGTTGAGCTATAGGATTACCTGGTGCTTTATTTATTGCAGAAGCAATAGTACTTTTAAATGATTTAAAAACATCAGAAAGAAAAGGTATTCTAGAATCATAAGGAATGTAGTGGATGTTTAAACCTAATTGATGATCATTATCACTTTTGCCTAAACCTAATACTAAAGGATAAGTATCATAAAATGTTTCGTCTGGTGTAAAGTACTCAAACGAATACATCTTACCGTTATCTAATAATCCTTTTGCAATACTACCGATACCTTTAAGGTCTTTGTCTGATTGTTTAGAAGCACCAGTTCTACCTTTATAATCTGCAAGGTAAATATCTAAGTCTTCTTGAAAGGATCCTACTATTGCCATTAGAATAATTTTGAGTCTTCTGTTAAAAGCATTACTTTAAAATTTCTCTGTTTTGCCATTTTATTTAATGCTTCAGTTTTACAAAGGTTTCTAACATAAGTTTCATATCCATGTTTAAAATTTTTAAGTGCCTTTGCTGTTTTTCTTTTTGGTGGTTTAGGTTTTTGTAATTGAGCCTTAGGTTTTATTTCTACTACATATTCTTCAATTATACCAGCTTTATCCATTTTTATATAAAAATCTGGATAATAGTTATGAAACTTACTATCCAACATATTAAAGTATTTTATGGAAAAAGGTTCAGAAGCCCACTTTATTACTTGTTCATTATGATCACACCAATGGCAAAACTTACGTTCCCAGCTACTTCTATATATGATAGGATGAGGGCCTATATACTTTTGTGGATTAATAGGATTATAATACCCTTGTTTAAATCCAGACTTTGAAGTAGGTTTTACCTTTTTAATGCTCATTTAAAATTTATATAGTATATATGCCGTCACTATCAGCACTACCATTAATTGAAACAGTACCTGCATATTTTCTAGGATGTAGTTTATTCCACCCTTTTGCAAATCCTCTTTTACATATTTCAGTAAAATAAGCAAACGCATTAGTTGATTTTTCTGGATTAAAATTTCTCCAATATTTAAATAGATCCATATAAGCAGATGCTATACAGTCTTGTCTATCGTCTGGGTTTGCATATGATAGTTTTCTAGAACACTTATCAGCTAATAACATTAAAAACTCTAATGCCTTTGGTGTAAGCTCATCCTGTTCTTTGGATAATATTATTTCTTCTAAAAGATCTCTGTTGTTGAGATAATTTCTTTTTCTTGCCATTTGTAAATGTTTATTTATTATTATATACAAAAAAAGCCGATAGTTTATTATTACTACCGGCTCTTTATATTATAAAGGGTTATTAAATCTTAACATTCAATTGGCTCTTTGGGCAAATTGTAGATTTTCCAGTTTTAGGGTTAATACATTCTAATTGGTCATCATCACCTAAAGAAGTATAGTCTTCAGCACTTACCATAACTTCCATACCTTTTTTAAGACCGTTACCATTTTTAGCAATCTCAGCTTCAACAAATCCATCGTCTAAATAATCGTTACGACTTTTTTTTTCTGTTACTGCTTCTTCTTTCTTTTCATCTTCTTCTTCAAAATCTTCTCCGTCGTGTGTTTTAGACTTATCGCCTTTGTTACCACCTAATACAACTTTGTCATATGTTTCTTGTAAAGATTTTTCAAACTTAGAAATTTCTTCTTCTAACAGATTCATAGCTTCAGTAAGTTCCTCAGTTTCGCCAAGTTTATTAATAGCTTCTTTTACCTTTGCTTTCTTTTCTTCTAAAAATGAAATTTTATCTGAAATATCAGATCTTTCCTTTTCAACTTTAGCAACTTCATTATTTTCAGCAATCAGTTGTTCTGATAAAATTGGAGAAGCGTCATAGTTAATAAATTCCTTAACTAATTTAACTGTCTCAGTTGCAGAAGATACAAATACCATTTCATTTACGTGCATTCCAGAATTAACTTTATTTACATAAAATCCTTCTTGGACATTAATCATAGTTAAAAATAAATTTGAAAATTCATTTGAAGTAATATTTGTAAAGTTATCCATTTCAGCAAGAAGATCAACAGATTCAAAGAATTTACATACTTTATCAATCTTCCATTGATTTCTATAACCGAAAAAGTTAAGAGCCATTAAAGATTCTTTTAATTCAATTATACTAGCATTTGATAAATCAGTATTTCCTAATTTAATAGTACCTTCAGTTAAATTATATTCTAATGTTCTGTCATTACCTTCACCGAAAGTAACTAAAGTATTATTCATATTCTTAAACATTCCTAATCCTTCTAATACATCAAAGAATCTAGCATCTTTAACTTCAGTTTCAGTAATTGCCTTTCCATCAAAGTTATAATTCTTTCCATGTAAGTGGAATGTTAATCCATTTTCTGATTCTAAAACTGGTGAAAGAATTGTAGAAATATGTCCACCTCCATTTGAAGAAGCTTTATTATCTTCTGCTTTCATTTCATTAAGAATAGCTTTACAATCCATTGACCATGGATTCTTTGCAGCAATAGAAGAAAACTTAGCTTTTATAGAATCTGATGATTCAGTTAATAAACCTTCTAAATCATTTACTAATCCTTCAAACATTTTTCCTTTTTGTGTTTGTGTACGTGATACTGCTTCGGCTATTCTAAAAGACCATTTTGTATCTGTATAAGCTCCTGTAATATAAGATCTTAATTCTCTTATTGGATTAATCCAATCTGAAGATGCTAAATCTCTGTGAAGTTGTTTAGCAATTGTAAACTTAAGCATAGGGTTTACATTGTTTTCTATCTCTTCACTGATTACTTCAGTTTCTTCGTTTTTAAATCTCATAGGGAATGCCTTGAGAGATTCTTCTAAAATGTTGAGGGCATTGTTAGCAGTATAAGAAACTCTGGAGTTATCCGAATTCATTACCTTTAAAGCTTCGATGCTCTTCATAACATTTTCGTGCAGTTCAGCAATTGTAAATTTCATTTCGTTATGATTTTTTTGTTTATTATTATTTTCTGTAATTTCTATTTGATTTCCTTTAAAGGCGTTAATAGCACTCATTGCTAATTGTTGAGGCGTTCCCATTCCTACCAGAATTGTAAGAACTTGTGAGTCTGTCATCGGCCCACCTTCTACTACTTTACCATTTTTTCCATCCAATTTAGTTTTACCGCTTTGGGAAAACAGAACACCAACTATATCAATTAGTTGCTGTGGTGGAGTATTAAGGTAAGGTGCGTCAGTATTAACACCATATTGACGATCTATTCCGCCGCCCATATAAACTTGTGTCTGACCTTCTTTAATAACTTTTTCCATATTATAGAATTTGATTTGTTTTATATATTCTAGGATCTTAGAGTTAATTATCCTTCATCATTATTAGCATTACGATAAACCTTACTGGGTTTACTTTCTAGTGGTTTAGGTGATGAATCAATCTCTCTTTCTTCAAATGGCCCACCTACTTCTTCATCAGTAGTATTATTAAATCCACTATTACTATACATTGCCGTTACCGGAGCAACTCTTATATCATTATCACTAAATTTAAAGGTTTGGAATATGCCACCGAAATAGATTCCCATATTTCCACTATCATCACACCTAAGTTGACCAACACCTGATGCATTAGGATTGGCTTTTAATGCTTCTTTAGTAATAAAATCAATCTCTGGTAATAAAATACCACTTTCAAATACTGGCATAAATGATTTTAATTCCATTTCAAAAGTAACCTGAAATTCTTTTTTGTCATTAAGCCCCCATTCAAATAACCTATCTTGTGAATAATCCTCTGGCACTGACATTGAAGCATTAACTCTGAACATACCTAAATCTACATTAAATAAAGTGCCTTTATATAATTTACTCATAATGGCTTCAGTAACCTTTAACATCTCTAAATTATCAGAACAAATAATAGTTACGCTGAATCCTATAGTTATTGGTAAAAAGTTAGTCATTAAAGAAAATGTCTTTAACACACCATCCCACTCTCTTACAAATTCTGCTCGCGTAAACTTATTAGTTTGTTCATCGGCGCTAATAGACATTGAATTCATTTGAACTATTCCTCGAGGAACTACTTCATAATCACCTATTGCTTTACCTGTCTTTTCAGCATCAAACATAAAGTTATCTAAAAGAAATCTCTCATTACCAGAAATAGAATAAAAGAAAGGTACTTCAATTTTCTTTAAAGTATCCTCATCTATTTGATTATAAAAGTATACCTTTTTACTTAATTCAGCTAACATACCAACAGTTAGGTATCTGAGTATAGTATTATCTTTATTAAATTCCTGGTTATATGCTGACATCTATTAGACTTTGTTTATATTCTATTTATCCAATAGATTCAATGTTAAATTCGCTAAAGCCACCATCTTTAGTTATTTCAATCTTTTTATCAAAATATTCGCTTGGTAAAACTGTGTGATTAATAACAAAGGTATTAAGGCCTATATCTTGTATTGTATTATGAAGTATGTTAATTATATGGTGTACACCATCAGAGTCAATAGAAGAGAAGATTTCATCTAAAAACAAAATGTTTAGTGATGGGAATCTAACCTTAATCATTTTTATTAATGCCATGATGATTACAAAATCAACCTTTTTCTTTTCACCTGTGCTTAATGTCTTAGGGCTAATCTCTGTTCCTAAATGATGGAGAGAACAATAAAACTTTTCATTAAATCTAATACCAAACGGTATTCCCATCTCTCTCCCCATTAATTGGATGTGGTTATTAAAAGAAGGAAGTATAGATCTTACTGCTAAGTTCTTAATTCCATTTTCACCCATAATGTTTTCTAAGATAGTTAAGTAATAATCCTGACCTTCACTCTTTAGTTTACCGGTAGATTTATCATCCTTCCTAGTTTTAAAATCTTTTACTAATTGCTTAAGATGAGATCCAGATTCCGATTCATCTTTATCAGCCATTTCAATTAACTTATCTTTAATGGCTTCCATTTGAGTTTCTAATTGACCAACCTTAACATGTATCTTCCTACCTTTTTGCCTAAGATCAGTTAATTCAGCCTCTGCTTTTTCTGCATCGTCTTTTATTTGATTCCATTCAGTAAATAATAAATCTAAAGAATCTTGTTTTTCTTTTTTAATATCTAAATGAAAATCAGAATTAAGAGGAGCTGTACATGTAGGGCATTCGTTGTTTTCGTATAGCTTAAGTTCTTTCTTAACAGTATTAATCTTAGAATTTAATGTTGATTTTTTATTGTTTTGCTTTCTTGAATTTTCATCTAATTTTTCTAAGTTAATTTTCGTTGCAGATGTAAGCTCTTTTAGTTTTTTTCTATTTTCATTTAACTGCAATAACTTCTCCTTAAGAATTTTAATTTTTTCAGCATCTTTATTTTTACTAACCTTTTCAAAATGCTTTATCTTATCAATTACAGATTCTATTGATTCATTAAGAGTTCTTATTTCATCATCATATGTTCTTATCTCCTCAATAATAGTTCTCCTCTTTTCTTTAACAGCTTCAGCCATTTCATTAATGATAGAAAATCCAAATATCTTATCTATGATTCTTTTCTTGTCATAAGGTGACATTGTAATAAAAGACTTAAAATCATTTACAGATAAAATAATTACATTCTTAAATACATGATAAGGTATTTCATAAATTTCTGTTTCTAAAAAATCTTGTAAATTTACTTTACCTGCAACATCATATTCAGATCCATTTATTTTTACATTAAAAATACCGGGATTAATTCCTCTTTCTATTTCAACCGTATTGTTTTTAGATTCTAAATGTATCTTACCCCAAAGAGCGCTGTTTACTCTATTAGGCAAATCCTTTAATGTTGATCCTTCTACTTTACCGTAACATAGATAAGTTATAACTTTTGCTAATGTACTTTTACCTGCACCATTTCCACCTAGAACTAAATAAAGATCACTCTTGTCTTTATCAAATTCTATTACTTGTGTACGATTACCGTAGCTCGCAAAGTTTTTAAATTCTACTTTTTTAATCTTCATAGTTAGGTGATAATGTTCTTTTATATAAATCCTGTACCGATACCTTTAACCTTTCCTTTAAATCTTCTTCATATTCTAGAGAATTAATGTATTCTGCTGCAATATTCATTAGGTTAAGTTCTCCGTTAAAATCAGACATTTCCCCATCTTCTCTATCATAAGGATTTTCTTCATCATAAATCCTAGGTTCTAATTTTCTAGCAACACCATCTAAATAATCCATAAACATATTAATGTTATATTTACCTAGTACATTTGATGGTATAAAAACATCCACAAAATTATCCTTTATTTCTTTCTTTATATCATCCATACGCATCTCCAAGATATCATTAATATAATACCTTATAAATTCTGGGCTCCTCTTATTCATAAAGAATTCATGCTTACCTGTATCTAAATCCAATACATAGATACCTTTTTGATTGCCTCTATCAGATCTTGTCATTTGGTAAGGATTACCTACAAGAACAAAATTTTGTTTATCTTGTCTATAATGAATATGGCCAGAATAAACTCTTTTAAATCTTTTAAATATTCCTACATCATTACCACCTTCATGTAAATGTTTTGTACTAGGAGAAGTTTGTACACCTCTTGTTTCAGTATGACAAAACATATAATCGATATTTTCCTTAATAGAATCTAAAGTTTCTTTTTCATGCTTATGGTCTCTTCGCCACGGCATAAGCAAACATTTAGCATTACCGTACTTTAAAATTCTAGGTTCTTTATGAACAGTAACATTAGGTAAATATTTTAAACAATCCACAGATGCTATATCATTTGAATTCTTTCTCATAATATCATGATTACCAACTATGATATGAATATCAGGAAATATTTTACCTAATTCTTCAAACACTCTGATTGCCAAATCTTGTGCAGCTAAATTAACACTCTGACGATTATCAAACACATCGCCTAAATGATAAAGAACATCACCTTCTTTATATTCTTTTTTAACTAAAGGTATAAAAAACTCAAAAAAGTAATCTTCAATAATATTAAGCCATAATACAGAATTTGATCTACACCCTAAATGTGAATCACTTACCATCCAAACTCTTGCCATGTTAAAATAATTTTCTGATTTTTCTTTTCTCTAGGATATTATACTTATCATCCAATTCTCTAATAAGTTCATCTTTAAATTTATTTGAAAGTGAATTATAGAATTTATTAGGAAATACATCAAAGTAATCTGATATGACACTAAAGATATCTACTCTTGTATAACCATCACCTATTTTTTCAATAATATGAGAATATACACGATTAATTTGTACCTTATTTAATTTTTTAATGACACCTTCTGGGGTAGCTTCATTTAAATGTTCATATTCACTACCTTTAATAATCTTATCTATTTTACTAATAAGTAATTCATAATGCATCTTATCATCAGGATCCATACTATCACCATAAGTTGCAGCAACTGTAAAATTTACTTTATTTTCAGTTATATCCTGTTCACCATAAGTGTTATTAAAAATTTTATCTTTGTCTGCTAATTTAGGTGGAATAGGTTTTCCATTTTCATCTAATTTAGGTTTTTTCTTTTTTCCCCACATATTTTTATTTTAATTTATATCATCAGTTTCAGTTAATCTCATGTGATCATAATCAATATTAAATCTACATCGAGTACCTTTACCTTGACCGTCTCTAATTTTTAGTACCTTTAACCAATACTCACGATTTGCATGCATCATAGAATCTTGGATAAGAGCATACATAACATCTGCTGTATGCGCAAGACCTGCAGATTCTGCAATGTTTTCCATTCTTACTTCAGTGGCATCCCATGCACCTCTATTAATTTGAGTTGCAGAAATAACCAACATGTCTCTCTTAACTGCTAAGGCACGAAGATCCTCAGCAATTTGTTTAATTTTCATATAAGTATTTTCTGTATTAGGATTTCTATAATTTGCAAGAATGTTAATATAATCAACAACTAATACATTTACTTTATGATCTTGTGCTTCTTCTAAATCTTTTAAATAAGCTTCTATATCTAAAACCGTACCTTGCGAAGTTGGCATTTCTTTTACAAAAAGTTTACCTGGTGGTAATAAACCTCGAGATATTTTTTCGAGGCGCCTTTTCATATAATCTCTATTACCAGTCTTTTCGTCATATTGCGGCATTGGTATACTTAATAGATTTGATCCTATTCTCTTTAATACTTTTTGCGCCGACATCTCTGCAGATATAAAAACTACATTATGACCCATCCTAACAAAATTAGCAGCATCATTAGCTAACCATATAGATTTACCAATGTTCTGTTCACCTGCATAAACTATTAAAGATTTTGTATCATACCCACCACCTGATACATTATCTACAAAAGTCCATCCTGTTTCTATTTTCTTTGATGTTCTCTGTACGTGATCTTCTGGTTTAAAAAAGTCTAATCCAATATCGGTGTCAAAGTTTAATGATCCTTCAGTAGAGATCATACCTATTGCTCGAGTTACAACATCTTCAACATTCTCTGGTGAAACATCTTGAGTTTTTACATATTCAATAGTTCTTACTAACTGTTTATCAAAATGTTTCCATTTAACCCAGGACTCACCTGTTCTTTTTAGCCAATCTTGGTCATATTCATTAATATTAATATCATAAATACTTGATACAATACTGTCAGGTATTTCATTTGGATCATCTTTAATCAGCGCCTTCATTTGTTCTCTTGAAGGACTTTCACCAAAATCAGTATAAAACTTTTTAGATAATTTTGCTATATGATCTAAATCATTATTAGAAAAGAAACCTGGACCAGTACTTTTTAGATAATGTGGTTTTTTAAGAAAGTAATTAAAAAATATTTTTTCGTGATCTGTACTAGAATTCATTCTTTTTTATTTTTATATAGCAAAAACTATATTTAGTTTATTCATAAGGATTTACAATTACCTCGTATGTAGTATAAGCAGAATTAGATAATGATACTTTAATTATCTTATCATTTCTAAGTTGCATAATTATGGAATTAGCCTTTTCATCATCTAGGCTATACTTTTTCTTTAAGGATACATTGGTAAATTTAATTTCCTTTGCAACCTTTCCACAATAATCTCGTATTAGTTCATATATAATATCCTCGGAATCTGGATAGTTAGGTAATGATGTATGATTTCCTAATACGTGCTTTACTTTAAGTTTTGCAGTATTAAGATTTTTCGGTAACATCGGCTTCTAGCATTTCGGTTAAATTTTCAACATCAAGTTCTTCACCATACTTAAACTTAGCAGCAACGATTGGCTCCAACGCCTTCAGTACACTCTCGGTCATTACTTCTGGTGTAAATAATTGATTAAGATCAACAGTATCATTAAGATGCTTTACACAGATTTTTCTTGCAGTAGCGGCTGGTTGAAAATACCAAGTTACATCTTTACCATCTTTATTAAAAGAATGTTCTCTACAATCTGCTTTGCCAATATCAGTTAATTTCTTAAATGCATTTTCATTTATAAACCTTCCTCTTTCAACGCCACATGTGTCCCAGCTAATATATTCTTCTAATCCAATATAAGGATTCATACCTTTATTAAAAGATATATGGAATTTAATGTTTGTTGGTTTTGCAAATCTATTCTTATTTGGTTTAGCAGTAACAATAATACCGGTTTGTTCTATACCTTCTTTTAGTTTAGCTTTACCTAAAAATAAAATAATAGAAGCAGCATACTCAGGACCAGTTCCACCACCACCTACTTGCCTAGAAAATAAATCTTGTGTTTGGTAAGTATGATTAGTAAATAAGAAAGGTATTTTACATATACCGAATTGCGTCATAATGATTCGGAATGTAGATTTTAGAAGTTTAGCTCTTGTCATATCAGCTTTACTACTTCCGGTTTTAGCATCATCAATTTCTTTTTGAGTTGCCAAGTTACCTGCAGAATCTAACACTACCATAATTTTAGGTAGAGCAATACCTTTTGCTTTCTGTTCAATCAGTACATCAGTAATTGCAGTTACTGAAGTTCTAAATTCTTGAACAGTATTACATGGTTCATATCTAAATTTAGTTGGATCAATACCGAACTTTTCTACTAAGGTTTTATCTACAGCATTTTCAGAATCATAAAATACAATACTATAACCTTGTGCCTGTGCTTGTTTGATTGCATTTAAGATAAGATAAGTTTTACCAGTACCAGAAGGCCCGGCTAATGCAACAGCTCTGTTATTAGGATAACCTCCAAATAAAGAACCTGTTAAACATGCGTTAAGATGCCAATTTCCTGTTGGGATATAATGATCTATTTCTGAAATTGTAGATTTATCTAATGTCTCACCATAAGTGGAGTGTTTTGACATTTCTTTGTTTAAATCTGCGAATGAAAATTCTTTTGCCATATTTGTTTTATTTTATTATTATATTGTTTTTTTACCTTTTGTTTACTTAGAAGAGGCTTGTAGTATAAATAAGATTTCGATTAAATCCTTTAAAGCCCATTGCGGTTACAACACGATTTATTGGATCTAATATTGTTTTTTCAAACTGCCTATCATAATCAATTTTAGGAGCAAATTCATAAGGATAATCACCAGGTGCATATGCAAATACATCACAAGATTTATCTTCAGAAAAATACATTTTACATTTTTCACCATTTCCTAATGGTTGATATTTACCTTTTTTGCCTGAATTATTTAGTAAGTAATTATGATACCCTGCTGACCTAACACCGATTGGGCATTTAGATGCAATCTCAAATGATTCATAATCATTAACAATATACTTTTGATAGTTATTTACTTTTCTTGAAAAACTGATTTGATCTACGTTAGCCAATCTAAACTGTCTCTTAACATCTTTAAGTAATGCAGCAAAAGCTTTCATATCTAATTTACTAACAGAAAAAATATAAGTTAATAGTTCCTTTAGTTTTTCTCTAGCAAAAATAGGAGTAGATGATTGTATGATTTCAAATCCTTTTGAGCTAATTTTAGAAAGATCATCGTAGTGAATATCAGGATCCTTCCAAACTATATTTTGCATATATTTTTTCTTGGCTAACCAAATTGCATTTTTAGCAATACTCTCTAATTCAAAAGATAAAAAGTTTTCCGCGTTATTTACATCCGCATATTTTTGTAAAATCTTTTCAAGGTACTCATTTACTCTAACTTTATATAGCTTTAAAATAAATTCCTTTTCATCACCTTTCCAGCCTTCTGATTTTTCTATTACCTCATCAAATTTAACATAAACAGAATCTGTATCAATATAAATACCTACAGGTTTTTCAATTTTACCTGTTACGGTTATTCCCATTTCTTTATGAGCTGCAATATCTTTATGCCAATAATCTTTAAAATACCTATTAAGCAATTCTTCGGTATATAAAATAGCATCTTTACCTTGGAGGGTAATTGTTTCTGCTATATCTACATTAAAGAAATAAAAATAAGGATTACCAAATGCACCGTATATAGAGTTAAGCATTAACTTAACTGCCTGTTCATAATTATAAAACTTTGATGCCTCCTCGTTAATTTTTTGTAATTCTGTAGTCTCTGTCATTATATTTCTTTATATTAATTATATAGTAAATCTGTAAAAGGTTTATGAAAAAGGCGCCTCTATATGAAGCGCCTTTTATGTATTATAAAAATGTAATTAAGATTTAAAACGAAGGTTTTCAAAAAATAAACCTGTATTCTTTATAAAAGCGTTACTCCACTCTAACCTCTCTTCGGGGTAATTCATAGTAGTTACATTGCGGAGCTCTTTGGTATATTCTTCATTGTACATTAAACCGTATTCCTCCAATTTATTAATCCAATAAGGTTTGTACTGTTCGTTCACGTGATGGAATCCACCCCAGCCTGGAGGAGCATGAGTTATAACCACATATTTAGCTAATGTAAAATCTTTTATATAATGAGGTATATACTTTTCATCTACATGCTCTACGAATTCAGTTGACCAACACATGTCAAAAGTTTCTTCTAAACCTGAGGATCCTGTAGTATAATCATGTACTATGTAATCTGCTGAGCATTGTCTTTTTAATGTCCAATCACCATCAATACCTTTTACACTTAAGCCTTTTTGTTTTGCCAAATCAACCATACCGCCTGGGCCACATCCTACGTCTAAAAAACTTTTTATATTTAAACTTTTTATGAACCAATTTAAAGATCCATGATCCATGTGAGTGCGGTATTGATGACCACCTAAATGTTTTTCTAACTCTGCCATGCCAAGAATTTATTTAATCCTCGTCGGTAATTGCAACAGCCACAGTAAGATGTGTATTAGTATCTAACGATTTAAATACTACTTTATTTTCACATACACTTACTTTGTAATTTTCCTTATCTAAAAGATTAATATACTTTTTGTAAATTACAACCTTTGCACCTTTCTCTACATCTGAATCATAAGAGTGGCATAAAGTAGCATCATAAGAAGTACCTTTAATATTAATGCCTTTTTCTCCAATATAAAGAGTAAAGATATCTTCATCCTTATCTAAGTTAAATAATGATTTCATTTTATCTACATGAGTAGTAAGTAAATCAAAACTAAACATTTTGGAATCTACATCAAACGCTCGGTCAGTTTCTTCTTTGCTCATTTCCATAAAAGATAATGAAGGATCTGTACAGGCTAAATTAATCTGAAGATCTTCATTTTCTAAAATAAAATCACTTGCCATTAATTCTCCATCATATTCAGTATATTTAATGCGACCTTTTACATCACCATTAAAATGGCTTAATGCATCAATAACTTTAGTTCCATTATAAAAGCTTACTTTTACAGGATTTTCAATATCTGCTTCAAATATATCAGCAGTAGGTGTGTTAACCAATTTTACGGCATCTCTCTCAGGAAAATAGACAGAAGATACAGTTCCTTCTTTAGCGATTTTCATAAAGATAAATTTGTCAATTGGAAGTAGTTTGCGAACGAATGAACTTAGTTCATAACCGTCAATTTTGTTAATTTTTGTTTCCATTTAAAATATTATTTGTTTATTATTATATTGATTATTGTTACTTAGTTTAATGTATATGCGTTAATAATTACATTGTTAATGATATCTCCCTGTTCTATCTTTTCTATATGTTCCCAGCCATCAAATACTTGACCAAACGTAGTATGACCAGCATCTAAATGTCTTGTGGCATTTATAGAAAAGCATACAAAAAACGCCCCCATATCACTATTAGGCTGTCCAGTGTTTGCTCCACTTAGTGTTCCAAAAAAATGTTTGTTATTTTCTTTATACCTTCTTGGTGGAATTAACTCATCATGCATATATGAATGAGTACCTTCAGCAGGTTCATTAGGACCACTTTGTGCCATAAAGCCAGGAATTACTCTACTAAAGACAATATCTTTAAATAAGCCGTTGTTGGCATTATCTATAAATCTATTAGTATGAAATGATGCCTCTTCTAATAATCTAAAAATTATATCACCTTTATCCATTTTAAAGGTTGCTGTTATTATTCTTTCCATTTTAAAATACTGATTTTGTTTTTAATTCTTTTTTTAATATAAATCCATTTTTCTGTATACTTTTAAAAGAAGGTGGTTGCCAATTCTTGTCATAAAGTATATTTTTAAGCTCGTATTTGGCTTCATATTTAAAACCGTATCTCCATTCTAGGCCTGGTAAAAAATCATTTAACCATAGCGGTTTTTTTACTCCTATTGCATAATGAATAATAGAAGGTACAACTACCTTAAGATACTTATCAGGAGGTGTACCTGCCTTCATCATCTTATCTCTATTTTGCATTAATCTTAAATCTTTACTTTCAGTAAACTTTACCTTTCTACCTTCCGCTAAATACCTATGAATGTTAAAATGATGGAATCTCTGTTCTACTGTCCAGCTTGTATATCCACTAAAATTAAAATATTGGTGGTGAATAAAAGGATGCTTCATAAATCGTTCAAAGTAATATTCTAATTTAGGATCATCAGCATAAATAATATTACCTGCATTTATTGAAAGGTTATTCATTTGGTCTAATGTAAAGTCACTTTCAAAAATTTCATTAAAAGCATTCATTACATCATGCTTATCTTTATTTCTAATATAAAATAAGTTTTCTTTTTTAATACCAAACTCTTCATATTCATCCCACATATAACTTAGGTCATTTAAAATAAATACATCGTCATCTGACACTAAGGTTCTCTTTACTTTAAATTTTTCCTTTAAGTATATAGGCATTAAGATTTTAAATAAGCATCCATGACTTAATAAAAATTCTTTAGACTTACCTTCATAATTATGCTTTTCTATATAATAATCATAAAGGTCTTTTAGTATTATTATCTTTGCATTTTTAAAAATATCTAAGTTATGTTCATTAAAAATACCTTTAAGTTTTTCTAAATCTATTTTAGTATTATCTACAAATAAATAAATATCAAAATTTTCTTTGATTCCTTTAGGATAATAACTACATAAAATATTTGTAAACTCTAGACTAGATATTCCTATGGCTAGCGCGTTATCTTTCATAATTAAATTATACTTTTTACTTTATATTTCTTTTTAGGTTCTGATCCAATTTCTACAGATTCAATAATTTTATGATTTGTATTGTCTTGCTTTAAAAATGTATAGTTAGTCATTTTAGCTTCACCGTTGCAAAATTTCTTAACTTCATCAGCCATATCCATTGCAGTAGTCACTGGTACATTCTGTGCAATATGATTTACTTGCTTTGGATTTTCAATACCGAAGTCTAGAGGTAAGCCCATTAAATGCAACATCTCTCTTACATTAAGATATCTATTTTCTATAGGATGAACACCATTAAACATATTTCTACCAATAAGAGCAGAAAATGAATCATGAAAGAAGTGTGGTGATGCATCCCAATAACCTAACCCTTGACTAGTTTTATATTCTTGGTGCTCTAACATATCAATAAAAGTCTTTGTAGATTTTTTATTTGAAAATCCTCTTTTAGGATAATGTTCTTCTAACCATTTAATACAATCAGGTATTAATTCATTTTTTTCTAAGTACTGTGCAATAGTACCTTTCTTAAATTTAGCAGCAAATTCAGAGTGTGTTAAACCTTCTTTTTCTAAAACATATTCATAAGGTTTAAAATGGTCTGTAACCTTTCCTTCAACCATAAACATATCTTGGTGCGTAGCATCTTCTGGTATTTCATTCAAATAATCAATAAGATTTTTCTTTTCTCTAAACTTCCAACTTAACATAGGAACTGTTGGGGTATTCCAAAAGAAATAAAAGGTTCTCATTCTTCTTTGTGGTATTCCATGCAATTCAGTATTAGTTTTAATTAACGAAAAACTATATCCGTATTTTTCACCAATAGCTTTTAATCTATCAACTACGCCTTCTCCCATCTTAGTAAAAAGACCAGGTGCATTTTCACCCCAAAGAACTTTAGGCTTTACATTTTCTAAAATATACTCTGATGAATTATACATCCATTGATTCTGTGTTGCGCCAGATCCTCGAGATGCAGCACTACCTTTCGCAGAATTTAATTGTGATAAACCTGCACAAGGACATACTGAATTTACATAGTCGACTTCATTAAAAGTTTGTTTAGGTATATCTAAATCTTCATGATCCAATCTGTACATAGGTACTTCTGGCCAATATTTTTCGATATGACTTTCATTAGCAGCAAATGCATCATAGCTTAAATGAAAGGCCGGTTCATTACCTGCAGATTTTTTACATCCTATAGCACTACCGCCAATCAGTGGAATTATAGTACCCCATTTTAATTCTTTTTCCATATTAAATTTTTACTTTTTCAATTTCTAAATTTTCCATAAATGTTAATGGATCAATTGTACCTTGTCTAATCTCTTCTTCGAGGTAAACTATCGTTTCTTTAATAGTATCTCTAATATCCTTTTTAGGTTCCCATCCTACCGACTTAGCTTTAGAGATATCTCCTCTAATATTTAAAGCCTCACCTGCAATTGGATCGTAATGATCAAACACAGGTTCATCAACTCCCATAATATCACCAATCATATTTTTAAGATCCATTAGGTTTGTCATTTTACCAGTACCTAAATTAAATGTTTGGTTTGCCGTGTCTTCATTTTCCATACAAAGAATATGAAATGCGTTAACATCAGATACATCAATATAATCTCTTGCTTTCATATAATCACCAAACACTATAGGATTATGATTACCTTTAATTCTTAAAATAAATCCGGCAAATACAGGAGGAATAGTTCTATTATAATCTTGTAGTGGTCCTGCAACATTAAAGTATCTTAATGCAGTATAATTTAAACCTTTAGTTCTCTGATATGATTCTGCTAATAAGGCAAGACATGCTTTAGTTGTAGAATAAATTGTAGTAGGATCAGATTGCTTTTCGTTAAATCCTTCTTTAGGCATTTCACAATTTTCGTATACTGCAGAAGTTTCACTAAAGATAATTCTTTTTACATCTGCCTTTACACAGCCGTTCATTACATTAATACTTCCTAAGATATTATTATCTACAGCTTCATAAGGGTCTTCGTGACAATCATAAATAGAAACTAACCCTGCAAAGTGGTAAACATAATCAGGAGAAAATTCCTGAATTATATTTTCTACATATTGATTTCTAATATCTACTTTATGAAAATTTTCAATTTGGTCATGGACTTTAGGTATATAAGTACCGTGTTCCATGTTATCAATCACAGCAATACATTTAGGGTTATGGCCTCTATTTAATAAATCATTGATAAAATTTGTACCAACGAACCCAGCACCACCGGTGACTAGGATTTTTGTTTCAGAATTATACATTTACGGTTTCAGTTTTAGTTACTCTTTCATAAGATTCCCAGATCTTGTTATCTACATGTTCTCCAGTATAATAAGAATCCTTAAGATACTTTTCTTGTAGGTTATAAAATAATTTCTTGTAATGCTCTGGGTTTGCATTTAAGAATTCTATTTTCTTTTTTAAATCTTCTGCTGATTTACATCTAATAAAATGTCCTTCAGGGAATACATTAAAGTCAGTGTCGTAAGATGGGTGTAAGAATGGTATAATACCATAGTGTAGCATTTCTGCATACTTAGAGGTTACCATACCTTCTTTAATAGGTACACAGAATGTATATTTAGTACCGAGTAATTCATCGGTCATTGTTTCAATTCTAGTTTCACCTTTAAACCATTTAGGATACTTTTCCTTAATCTCGTCATCCCATTTTCCATAGATATCAGTCTCTATTTCTTGATCAACAATATATTCTTTTACCGGATCCCAACGATCCATTCCACCTGATCCTTTACCTTGATTCTGTAGCATCATAAATGAATCAGTCTTCTTCATTTTAAATAATTCATCAGTATCATATCTTTTCTTATCTAATAAAAATACTGTTTCAATACCTGAATATTCATAGGTAGATGTAATAGTTTTAACATCTCTTAATGGTGGGTTGCAGAAATACTGCTCTTCTTTAGTAAATGTATTTTGTGCTAAGTAATAAGTTGGCCTATTGTTAATTCCCCAATCTTTACATGCAAGAATATAACGGTTATCAACAAGTAAACCAACAATAGGAACTTTCTTTTCCAACTCATTCATTGATTTAATAATAGGAGCTGCATAATACTTAAAGAAGTCTAATGATTTAACTTGACCGGTACCATCCTTCTTATTAATATACTCTGGGATATTAACAGTACTTGTTGGACCAGTATAAAAGAAAATAAAATCTAAATCTAACCCTTGGATAATTTCAACGGTTTCATCGGTAGACTTTCTCTCTTTCATAGTAGAATGAAATTCCTTAATATTATTAGGTACTATTGGATCATCAGTAGTAGGAGGACCAAACAATGAAGCTACTTTAGGTTTTTGTTTTGCTCTAAACTTACCTAAATCATTAGGGCTTAATAACCAATATTCAATATTAGGATTTCGGTTTGCAATTGAACAAATTAATTGCTTAGGTTCGCAATCGCCTCCAATTGCGCTCCAACTGTTTTCATTAAACTTTATGGCTTTACCTAATTTAAAAAAACCAATCTTTTTTACATTTTCTTTCATATTAACAATTTTGAATAATATCTTCTATTACTTGTTTATCTTGTTCGTATGTTAAATCATACCAACATATATCTAATTCTTCAAATTTTAAAACATTCATCGAGTTTATAAGATGAGTAATTTCATATTCATTCCTATTAGATAATTTAATACTGCTTAAGTTATCAAACGCTTCTTTTGCAAATATCATATATCCACAGAAGTATCTACCGTTTACTACACCATGAGGTTTTTCAATAACTACATCTTCTATGATAGTAGCTAGTTGTAAATTCCTTGCTCTAGTATCATAATCCTTATAAGTAACAACAGTATTGTTTGGATCATGGTATTCTAAGCCAATATTACCTTGGTAATAATTGTCACCAAAGAGACATAAGAAAGGTTCATAAAATTTACCTTCCCATGCCTTAATTGCAGCACCTGGCCCATATTCATCATCCTCCTGGAATTCATAACAAATGTTTATCTTTTCTTTATACTTTGATAAACTTTCAATAATAGGATGAGATAACTTTGTATTCCTATTCTTAAAAAAGAAGTCAGATTTACTTATTGTAACATACGCATCCTCTATTCCATTTTCAATACAGAATTCAATACAGTACTGGATTGTTGATTTTCCTAAAATTGGATCTATAAGTTTATTTGATCCATACCTAGTAGACCTCCCGGCTGCTAAGATAATTGCTTTTCTTACTCTGCTCATTTGCTATATTTAATTTCTAATTCGTCAAATAATTCATGGCCTTTTTTAAGGAACATTCCAGCTAATTCATATCTTTCGTTTAATTCAAAGAAAGGTACTGCTCCTAATAAGTGAACCGCTAAAAAGAATTTTAATTGATATTCATCATACCATTCATACATTATATTTTCTGCTTCTCTACAGAACTTAAGGTATTTAGAATTCCTTTCATTGTATATATGGGCCTCATATTTCATTACAAAAGATTGCATCAGTTTTCCATAATCATAATAATTCTGTTCTTCAGTACCTCGTGGATCAATAAAAATAAAGTCCTTATCATATAAAATATTGCTTACTGTTAAATCACCATGAACAAAACCCCAACCGGATGAGGCATTTAAATTACCTTCATATTTATATCCTGTCCTACCTTCTAATTTATCTAAATAAGATCTTGTATCTACATCAGTACCATAACCATCAAAATCATTTACAATATGAATGAGATCATCTAATTGGTCAATTGATTTAATTAATGGCTGCTCACAGATTTTATCATACCAAGTAGGGTACCTTTTCATTTCAAATGAGGTATCTGAAATAGGATTGATTTTTATAAAATTAGGGTGAGTACAGTTTCGCAACCAATCCATTTGTTGTTTAAACTTTATAGGATAAACCCCTGCCTCTTTAATAACTTTGTTATCTTGGAGATATACTCTGTCTCCACTGTTTCCTACTAAAACTTTACCAGTATGCATTTCATTTTGTTTTTATGTGCGAATGTTGAATCTACTTCTGAATCACCAACCATTAAAAAATCAGATGGATTATATTTAGGAAATGTTTTAAAAATTAAATCTGCCATATCTGAATGTGGCTTTTTATTTAAAACATTATCTCTTGTTACAATCAAATCAAATAATTCGTGACTTATATTATGATAAGCCATAATTCTATCTACATTTTCTCTAGACGAATTTGATGCTATAATAACCTTTTCAAATTGTGAATTTTTAATTATCCACAAAAGTAATTGGTTTATCTTAGTCTTATGAAGATTCTTTGAAAATATTTCTCTTTTATAATCTTGTGCTAATTGAGATTCAGTTTCAGTTAATTGATATTTTTTTAAAAGAACATCCATTCCATAATTAATATCTGACATTATTGTTTCAATAGGAATATCTCTATTTAGCACTCTTTCTATTGCAAGCTTCCAAGAATTTGCATGAGTATCAATAGTTGAAACTAATGTATCATCAAAATCTAATATTAAGCACCTTTCCATATAAATTAACTGATTTATTATTATATAGAGGTTTTAAAAAAAGTTTCAAGTATAATAGGACATTATACAAACAAAAAGGACTACCTAGTTAAAGATAGTCCTTTTTAATAGAAGATAGGTAAAATTACATATTGTTCTTTGTCTCCTGGACGTGTAATCTCAATTCTTGTGCTAGATTTTTAACATCTTGCATTGATTTTCTAATTCTAACAGCAGCTGCCTTATTTCCTTTCGCGTAAAATTTATCTACGTCTTCACTTACTGATTCAATAAGGGCTTTGATTTCTTCGAATTTTTCCATAATAGTTATTTTTTATTGTTTTAATATATATTCACTTAAAATTTACCTTTTCTGTTCCTGTGATATACAGTCATCTTAGGTATAAACATGTATTTATGTTCTTTGTCTTTTATTGCTTTCATCATCCGTTGAAATAAATCAACATCACCGGCAATAGTTTTCTTTTGTTTTGGTTCAGTTCCTTTTTGTGCTGATGCATCTCGGTATTTAAATTTACCGATTAACTTAGGACACCATGAAACAGAACTAGCAGCAGTTTGACCTGTTGCATAACCTTTGTTATTAACATCTAATTCTGGTGTCGCATCAGGCATCATCATATAACCGCCAGAAGAATTAGTAGCATCTATCTTTTTCTTACCTTGAGTAAACACAAATCCTAGGTTAGGAAATTGTGAATATGCTTTTGCCAAAAGCTCTAAATGATTAGGCGCCCATTTGTCATCATGATCTAATCTTGTAACATAATCAAAACCGGCAGATGCCGCCATATCTAATCCTTTGTTAACTGCTTTAATTCCTCCAGTTAATCTTTTTTCTTCCGATGATATATTAGATTCTCTTTCACCAGGTTTAGGTAAATTAAAATATTCATATTGGCCAGGCTTAAACATAGAAGATAGTAAATCTTTTAATTCTTGATCTTCTTCATACTTATCACCAACTATAAATAATTTCCAATTTTTAAATTTTTGATTTTTAATAGATCCTAATGAATCCTTAAGAACATCAACCGAAGACATATGACTTGCTCTTGTCTTATGTACACCTGCATCACTCTTAATTTTATAAGTTGGCATAACCACAGCAAATTTTATATCATTATTAATTTTACTAGAAAGATTCTTTTCATTTAAAATTTCAAAGTTTTTATCATTAATAAAAGATTCTAATAATAAGTAAGTATCATATGACTGTAACATATTGGTTTTCTAATTTTATTATATATCCGTTAAATGATATGATATGATAATATTAATTTCTTGGTGTCTCTTATTGAATTAAACATTAAAACATCAATAATTGACAAGTGAGATACGAAGGGTTTACCGAATTGGTTATATGATTTTATTTTATGATCATTAAAAAATAAATTAACACCTTTTGTTTTAAAAGTTTCTTTATCATACATGTCATTTATTACATTTACATAATTAGAAAAACCTAATGTCTTTGTTATGGATGCTAACCTTTCACACTTTTCTTTTCCTTGTGAATTAGGATCAGCCTTTGAAGTCCTATCATAATTAATCTCTAAGTTTAAATATTTACATACTGCAGCTAAAGAAGAAATAGCCATTTCATCAATATGTGTATACTTACCTAATATGACTTTTTTGATAATTGGAAAAACTTCTTTAAAGTATGGTGCCTTTTTATATGCGCTTTCAATACTCTTTATGATTTTTATTCTACTTTCATTTTCAGATATTTCTATTTGATTTATCTTTTTATTTTGTGATGGTTTATTTAAAGGAATGGTAAATAAATGATCCTTACCATTTATGAGGATTCTTTGCCTGTGAATCCATCCTCTTTTAATAAAGTTAACATCATCATAAAATAAAATTTTATCAGATGAATTGATTAAACTGAAGTAACCTACATAAGGAAAGATATAAGGTTGCATTATAGCTAACTTCTTACATCTCCTCATTATTATGAGATCATCATTAAAGCCAACAGTTTCAAACTTTAATATTCGATATAAGTTATATGCAGGGTTATCTTTATGAACTTCTAAATCAATAGGAAGCTCAGTTGAATCTACAATATCTTTAATGATTTTTTTAGAAAGACCTTTACCTCTATGATTAGGATGAGTCCATACCATAGTAATAAAATAACTATTTTTATTTTTATAATAAGCTACATAAGAAATTACATTATCGTCTTCATCCGTATGATATTCAACATGACCTTTGGATAAAACTTTTTTGGACCATTCAGTTAAATCTTCAATATGAAAATACTTATGGTTTTCAGTCTTAAGGCTATTTTCTAATATCTTTTCTAAATTCATATGTTATCTAAATTGGAAATTAACCAATCTAATTCTACCTGACTTCCGGCATCTGATATTGCATTATCTGGATCTGGGTGAGTTTCAATAAAAGATCCATCATATTCAAATATCTTTGCGGCTTGTGAATACTGTTTAGCCAATTTACGACTACCTCCGGTTATACCTTCACCGGCCATCTGTGTTGAGTGAGTGCAATCTAAAATAACTTTATCTGCAAATTCTTTCATTACATCAACTCCTCTAAAATCTACAATTAATCTATCATATCCAAAATTAGATCCTCTTTCAGTTACCCATACTTCGCAGGTTGGGTCTACTTCTTTAATCTTAGCAACTGCATGTTTCATTGCTTCAGCAGATAACCATTGACCTTTCTTAATATTAATAACATTAAAGTTTTTTGCACATGCTATCAAAAGGTCAGTTTGGCGACATAAAAATGCAGGTATTTGAATAACATCTACTACTTCAGATAAAGGTAATGCTTGAGAAGGTTCATGGATATCTGTTATAATTCTAATATTAGGATAATAGTGCTTAATGGTTCTCATGATTTCCATCCCTTCTTCTAAACCAGGACCTCTATCGGAATGTATAGAAGTTCTATTTGCTTTATCAAAAGATCCTTTTAAGTACCAGTTCTTATCTCCCATATAAGCATCTAATGTTTTAGCTACTTCTAAAAAGTTATCCTCGTTTTCAATACTACAAGGGCCAAGTATATAAGTATAGTCTTTCATAATTTATTTTTAACCGTCACAACTGATACAGTCTTCCATTGCCTTTTGAGCAATGTCACCTCTTAATACAGATTCAGTTCTCATATAATATAAAGTTTTAATTCCTTGCTTCCATGCTTCCAAGTGGACTTGATTAATCCATTTTGGGGTGGCTTCTTTAGGAAAGGCAAGATTTAAAGATACTGCCTGGTCTACATATTGTTGTCTAACGCCTGCTTGTTTTACTAGTTCTAATTGATTTATTTCTTTAAAGGTTTTAAATACATCTTTAAATGGAACACCTTCTTGGTATTGTGGTACATCTTTACATTTCATTAGAATACCTTTTAAGAAACACCAATCATCTAAGAATTTTAAACCTTGCACAGATCCACCGTCTGCCATAATTTTATCCCATACCTTTTTATTATCATGGCCAATTTTATCAAGGTATGCTTCTAATTGACTATTCTTTCTAATAAAAGTTCCTTTGGCAGATTGATCGGTCCATATATTTGCTGGTACTGGTTCAATTCCTGCAGATATCCCACCTGCTAATTTTGAATTGGAAACTGTTGGTGCGACTGCTCTTAAGTGAGTATTTCTAAAGCCAGTATCTCTACACCATAAAGGTTCTCCGTATTCCTCAGCAAGATCTCGGCTTGCCTTTTCACTTTCTATCTTTATTTGAGAAAATATATTACGAGTTTCATATTGAGCTTCTAATCCTTCAAATGCGATACCTCTTTGCTGTAAGTAAGTATGCCATCCTAATACACCTAAACCTAATGCTCTACCTTTTTCAGCAGATCTTACAGAATTTTCAAATCCTTTTCTATATTTTGCTTTTTGTAAAAATTCTTCAAGTACACCATCTAAGAACCATGTTGAATCATAAATCAGATTAGTATTTTTCCATTCATCATACTTAGAAAGATTAAGAGAACTTAAACAACAAACAAAAGAATGATTTTCATCTGTATGTAAAACAATTTCAGAACAAATGTTAGTCATAAAAACCTTTAAGCCGTTTTTCTTATATGCTTCAGGATTTTGTTTGTTAACATTTCCTCTATACATAATATATGGTTGACCGGTTTGTCTACGCTTTCTCTGCACTGCTCCATATCTTTTTCTAGATTCAGCATCACCTTCTAAAACATTTCTCATAAACTTATCAGAAATAACAACACATTGGTTTGTATTTAAACATTGTCTATTAATATCACCTTTAGGTTCTCTAATTTCTAGCCATTCCCAAAAATCTTCATGTTCAATACTTAAGTTAGTACTCGCAGCACCTCTCCTTACAGCTCCTTGATTAGTTGCAAGAATTGTAGAATCATTAATTTTAATAAAAGGTACTACACCGTCACTGGTTCCGTTATCAGTTATCTCTGCTCCGGCTGGTCTAATTTGATTATGGCATATTCCTACCCCACCACCATGCTTAGCTAATAACATTAACTCAAGGTTCTTTTGCCCTATGTCATTTATTGAATCCGCTACATCTATACCGAAACAGCTTATAGGTAAACCTCTTTCAGTTCCAGTGTTACTTAATACAGGTGAGGCTAAATTTAACCATCCCTTCCAAATGTACTTCATAAACTTATCTGCCATTTCTGGTTTCTTAAGTCTATTTGCTACAGTTGTTGCTACTCTCCAATATGCGTCCTTTGGTGTTTCTCCTGGTAAACAATACCCTCTTGATATTGTGTTTAAGTAAACATCAGTATGACCCCATTCTGGATAATCAATACCACGTTCCCAACCTAATTCCTTTTCTATTTGATCTGCTGTCATTTTTATTTAATTTTTCTTAGCCCATGTTGACCATTCAATATCTCTTTTTATTATTTTTGCAGGCACACCTGCAATAATCACGTTACTTTCTTTAAATGATTTGTTTACTAATGATGAAGATCCTATAACACAATTATCTTCAATATTAACGCCTTTCATAATTTTACAATATGCACATACCCAAACTTTATTTCCTATGATAACATCAGAAGGGTGATTAATTCTATTAGTAGTACCCTTTTCATATATAAAATGACTATCACTTGTTCTTATTTCAATATCAGAAGCAAATAAACATCCATCACCTATAATTACTTTTTTATTTTCTAATGCTGCTATATGTACACTTTCAATTCTTGAACCACTACCAATTGTTATAGAAGTATTATTCTCCAACCAAAGTAAGGCATTTTGTTGAATGATAGTATTAGTTTTAATATGTACAGTAGACCCTGATCCTTCAAACCGAAACTTAACATTGCATAATGATACGCCCTCATCAATAATTAAAGTATGATTTTTACCAAATGAATTAATTTCACAATTTACCAATTTAACCGATGGGTGAATGCTAATTGTATAATCTTCTATTTTTAAGTCGTTTGTTATATTATTTATATACATATCTATAATTTACCAAATATCATCCCAATCATCGCCTTCACCTGCTTTAGCATAATCAGTTGGTCTGATTGCAAAAAAGTCAGTATGAGTATGCCCACCTGTTAAATGATAAAACCAATCCAACGCATCAGCAGATTTTTCATCATATTCAAATATTGGATCCAATCCTAGTTCTTGTAATTTTTCGTTTGTTCTTCTGTAAATAAAATTCTTTAAATCATATGCTTTAAGATTTTCAATATCTCCTTGTTCAAATATCTTATCAATATAATCATGTTCCATGCCTACAATTAATTTTGCAGCTTCATAAACAGATTCTTTAACACTTTCTCTTAGAGTTTCATCTTCAGAGCACATATGATTAAATAGCCTACATCCCATTTTAGAATGTAATGATTCATCTCTTACAGACCATTTCATTTGTTGACCTATACCTTTCAAAAGGTTTCTCATTTGAAAAGAATAAAGAACAGCAAAGGAGCTATATAAACTTACACCTTCAGCAAAGGCAGAAAATATTGCAAGACTCCTAGCAACCTCTTTCCTAGCATCTTTACTTTTTAATAAATCTTTATCTGTATACTCGGCTTTAGTTGACATTAAGAATTCAAATTTATTAGCCATTGAAGGTTCATGTAAAAATGCAGTATAATCTTCAAGTCCTAATGTTTCATTTAAATAAGAGTATGCAACAGCATGAATGGTTTCTTGTGAACCAAACATCATTGCCATTTGTCTTATCTCATGTTTAGGAAACCATTTAGTAACCATTCCTGTCCAATAATCAGATACCGCACATTCAGTTTGAGCAAACCCTAAAAGAATATTTCCAACTAGGTTTTTTTCATGAGGTTTAATATTTTCATTCCAATCTTTTAAATCACCCTGCATTGATATTTCTGTATGAAGCCAAAAGGCTTGTGCTTGTGGTAACCAACCATCCAGATAATATTCTGGAAATTCAAAAGGTTTATATTCGATGCGTTCGGTAAAAAGTTTGCTCATTGTTAATTTTTCTTTTTTGACTAAATATGCAACGGGAGTTGCATAGTTTGTTTGTTTAGTGTTGTTTATTTATTTAAGACTTTTTTAGTTCTTGTTCTAAATCATATGCTTTTTGCTGCAATCTAAAAGATTCTGCTTTATATTCTTTTCTTTGATCATATAACCTAGTAAGAACATCTTTAAGGACAGATCGCTCAGTATCATAAACTGCACCTGTTACTGATACAATATTATTCTCACCTCTTTCATCATTTCTTTTTTCAGGTGATACCTTTTTCTTAAAACTTTCTGGTGATACATTTAATTGTCTCATAATAGAAGGATATAGTGAAGCAAAATCAAATGCGGCTACAGCATTATGCATACCTGTTATTGGCTCTTTTACAAAAGCACCTTCAAATTGTTCTCGTTTAGATGGAGGGGCCTTAGGATCTTTTGCCATTACAAGATTCCTTGTTAAAAACTCTCTTGCCAAAAGTGCTTCAGTAATTGCAACTGGTGATGCGGCTTTAAATATACTAATCTGAGTCATATGAGCAATAGTTAATGCAATATCCATTGTCTTAATCTTTTGATGAATAAGATAAACTAATGCAGTATCAATTACATTATAGAAAACATATTTAGGATAATCCTTTTCATACATATCTTGAATAGTACCTTCATATTTAACTTTCTTAATTCCTACTACAGCTTCACCTACCGTATCTAATTTAAAATCTTCTTTAATATCAACAGTCCTATCCCATTTAGCATAAATATCTAAATAATCCATTACACCTACATGACAAGGAAATTCATCTCTTCCAAAGTTTCTTCCTATTGGTGAAGCAGATCCAATATCAACACCTAATTTTTTACATCGGTTAATAATGTATTGCCAATCAAATTTAATATAATTCCATCCGGTCATCATAGGGAATTTTTGTACAAAGGACATCATAAAGGTTGACATCATATCATACTCAGATTTAAAACATTTAAAGGTAAAAGAAAAATCATCATCTATGTCTTTAAAATGTTCATCTATTTGATTCTGAATTTTAGTTTGTGTTTTATTATCTAAATCTTTAGTTGCCAAAACAATACATTGGCGTTCAGGTGTAACAATACAAATTGTAGTAACCGGGTTAGGCGCTTTACTAGGCTCAGGAAATGAATCGGTTACCTCAACCTCGATATCTACAAAATAAGTTCTAGGAAAATGATAACCAAAAATTAGTTCTCTATCAGAAAAAGATAATTGATCCATGTATTCAATTATTCTATACTTATTTAACCAGCGTGATCTTACCTTTTTTACTGAACGGCCATCCCAGTTTTTTATTTTTGAATCTGCTTTTGAATCAGTATCATCACAAACTTCCCAATTAAACATATCTTCAGTTTGAAGATCATAAGTCTTAAATCTGGTTTTGCCATCTAAGTTAAAATAAGAAACAAATAATTGACGGTCTTCTTGTGTAATATCTAAAAGCATATTTTATTTTTATATAGATTTATTAGTAATTGTTTTTCTGTCTATTCCAATTTTCTTCGTTCTTACTTAAGTAAAAATTATAAAATTCTTGTGGAGTAACACCTATCGCTAGCCCAGCATTAAATACGAAATGCATTACATCTATCCATTCCATTTTAAGTTCTTTTAAATCACCTGGGGTTAAATCAGATAATTTTTTATTTCTAACTTCAGGGTTTGTAGACTTCCAAGGTTTCCATGCAGCATTACCTTCACCGTCTTCAATTCCACCAACTGCATCCATCATCTCATGTAATTCATCAATGATTGCATGATTAGTAACCATTAGAAAATCTACTACATCACCTATGTTATATTCTGAAAAAGGTTTCTTTCCTTGTTTTTCAAAATACATAGATTGTGTTTCGTTCTGTAATGAATAAAGATCTTCTAAAGAATTCTTAGAATGATCATAGCCGTTTTCTGTAAAGTAGTCTCTTACGTCCAAATCTTTACATTTGTTATCAATGTTTGCCATATAAATTTTGATTTATTTTTATATAGCTAAAATGTAAATTTGTTTACAGATAAGCAGAAGGATTCGGAAGTCCACTATAATGATCCCATAATGCATCTTCGTTCCATTTAGAATCATACCAAAACATTCTTCCGTTCTTATCTTTTCTTTTTGACATTTGCGGATTTCCGTAACATCTCATAAATTTTCTAAGAGGTTCAGGGTCTGTGCTAAATGGGCTTTCCCAATCCTTAAGTTGACCACCACCTAGCTTATATGCTTGTAAAGGAATGTCTCTACACAACACAAAGATCTCAGGTTCTTTTTTTAGAATTTCTCTTGCTGATTCAAATGGATTAATCCAAGATAAGCGATAAAGTATTTCTGCCCTAAGGTAATTTCCTATTCCATTAAAATATGATTGATTCATCAGTACAGTATGTATAGGATGATTGAATGCAGCTTTATGCAAATTATCTAGAATATTATCAGTAAAGGCATCATACTCTTTAGTAGGATCAGGTCCTCTATTGGAAGACCAATCATCAACCCATTTCCATTTACCGAATCTCCTAACATCCACAAATGATAATGTTGTACCGTCTTTTTCAATAAACATAAGGTGAGAATGTTTTTTCTCTTTGCCGATGTTTGTGTGGGCAAAATGACCGCTCATTCCCATGGTCATTAAAAGGTGTCTTTTTTCTTTTGAGTCATTATCCGAAAGGGTAAGCATAAGCTCTTTACCTCTACTCTCTGCTGATATTTTAAAAAACTTAAAAGGAACTTCGACATCTTTACCTTTATGAACTGGGTTCTTTTTAATGTTTACAAATTTTAAACCGCTTGCTGATTTATTGATAAAATCTGCGGTTAATCTAAGCTCTGCTAATTCTGGCATATTTAAATGTTAAATCCTTTAATATGAATATCTAAGGTGGTTAATAATTCTGGAGTTCTTACACCGCTTCTACATACGGCATCTAATGTTTTTTGTTCAGTTTTAAGTATCCAAGCAATCTTAAGATTGTTAACTAGAATATCATGAATGTTCTTGACTGTGATTTCTTCTAAGCCATAAAGCTTTTTTGCAATTTGAGATACTGGGACAATATGTTCTTGGTGAAATGTTCCATTTTGCCTACCAACATCTCTTAATCCACTTTTATGATTTTGTTCTTTCCATCTCACCCACTGTAATCTTTCTTCAGCATCAGGTATTTCCATTTTTATGGCTTCTTCCAATGCACCTAAAGAGTACATATATGGAATTCCATGTTGTCTAGGATTATCTGATGAGAATCTGATTATTCTAGATATTGCATATTTAGTATCTTTATCCTGAGGGTTTTGAGCATACCACTTAAGTAAAGGGTATAAGGTTTCGGCGTATAGTTTTATTCTTGGTATCATATTATCCTTTCATAATTTTGATGGCATTACGAATAGTCCCGTTTACCGATTGTACAGTTAGTTTTAGTTCTTTTGCAATTTCAGAAGTTTTCATTTCATTGCAGCCGATACCGAATTTCATTTTGATGATTCTTTGTTGCTTAGGTTTTAGTTTGGTAAGTAAACCTGCAATAGTATGATTCATATGTGATTCCTCATGTTCAGTTTCAATATGTGGTTGATAAGAACCTTGATAAGTAGCATCTAATACAGATACTTTAGGCGCAGCATCAGGGATATGAGTCTTGTGAGCAGGTACGCGGATGGTACGGCTTTTGTTGTTTAGTGCTTGGCGAATTGTTGCCTTGATCCACCATGAGGCATGAGTGGAGAATTTTGCACCGTTTGATTTTGCAGGGTTCCATTTGTCTCTTGCCTGGCATAATCCAATTGTACCTTCGTGGATTAGATCCTCTAATGATAGTCCCATACCTTGATATTTTTTGGCAAGGTGGACGACCAGTCTTAAGTTACCTAATACTGGGTCTTTTGATGTTTTGTAGTCTCCGATTTGTTTGTAGAATGTGTTATCCATGTTTTCCGTTTTTATAAATTAGTTATATATAAATATAATAAAAATAATTGGGAAATAAAAATTTTTCGTAGACTTTTTTCTCTAAAAATGAAAAAAGTTATTAACAATTTGCTAAACGTTACCAGGTTTTAGTTTATCCTTATTAATATCTTCTATAAGCCTAGAAATTCTCTCTGCTGCTAAATAAGGGCTCTCTCCATCATTACCTTCTTCTAAAAGATCTAAGATTCGATTGAGATTTTCAATAACCAACCTTTTACTTACCAAAGGATTATTAGGTGGTGTAAAATGTGTATCATTGTATTTCCAACTTAATTTCATATCATCTCTTAGACTCATAACTTATTTATTATTATATTGATTATATAAGGGTTGTTTTAAAGTAATTATAAAATAATAGGTGATAACAATAAAGTGCATCTATCGCACTTTATCTTATTCTGATTTAAGTTTATCTATCCATTGCACTGCTCGTTGGCATAACTCAAATTCTTCAGCTTCTTCTACTCTGGGTAGGTTTAACTCTAATGCTTTTAGATAATCAGGTTTATTGATATTAATATCTAAATTTTGAGCTTTCATAAAACCTAGTGCTATTACATCTGCACCTTGATCTAAGCCATTACAAATACCTTCAACGATTGCTAATGATACTTCTATTGCTCTAATTTTTGCCTCTTCCTCGAGGTCTTCCATGTTTTGTGAATTAAATTCAATCATTAATACCGGTTTTTATTTGCAGACAAATATGACATCTTTCATATTCTTCATCTTCTTGGAATACTTGAATCATATTATCCATTAAAGCAGTGGCTTCTAATAATGTAACATTTTCAGTTTTTATTAGAGACTTAACAGCCATTACAGATTCTTCTATGCTTAAGTTTTCAAAATCAGCATAAAACTTTTCAGCTTGTTTCTTTGCCCATGTTTTCTGTTCGTCTTTCATATCTGCCATAGCATACATTTTAGCAATTTCATCCATTTCAATATTATGATCCTCTGAGTTAAACCCGTCATCAGGATCTGAATTGTACCAATCGTTTATCATATTTGTTATTTTATTATTTATTTAAATATAACAAAACTAAAAAAGATCTGAAAGTTAATTCAAATCTTTTTTCTTGTAAGTTTAAACTTTTTTATTTCCACCATTTCATTAAAGCTAATGCCATACCAAATAATGTTTGAACTACTATCCATACTGTGATAGCTTGTGTCTTAAATGTTTTTAACTCTGTAACGTCTTTTACAGTTTGGTCTAATTGTGTTGGTGAAGCAACCTCGTCTATTGCTTGCTTCCATCTCCATAGTTCTTTTGCAAAATCTTCTTTAACTTTCATTTCAGCAATTTCTCTCTTAAGATCTTGTATTTCTACATTAAGATTTGTTATGCCGTCATTTAATCTTTCTAATTCTGCTATTACCAGTTTGGAATATTCATTCCAACCATTTTGTGAATTATTTGCTGCCATCTATTAAGGATTTAATTTTCTTTATTTTTTGAGTATTATTTAAGTCTTTATCATTAATAATAGACTTAACGGTTTTATAATCACTCTTTAGCAAAGTATCACGATCACCTAAAGATGCTGCTAATTCTTTTAGCTCATCTATACATGAAGGTTTATCCTTAAATACACACGGTTTCTTTTTACCTATGATTTTGCTTAGACTCATTATGGTTTATTTATTTCCTTAACTTTTAATGGTTTAGTAGTAGATTGGCTTTTTTGCCACATTTTTCTTAAGACTGTTCTTGCCTTAGAAACTGGTTTTTCTTTTTGTACTTTTTTATTACAACCACATCCCATAATTTACCATTTGTTTTTAGGACAACTCTCGGTTGACCATTGTGCTTTTTTACTTAAATAACATCCACAAATACAACATTTTTTACCACATCTATCTTTACAATTAGAACATATTTCTAATCTTAAGTCATATTCTCTTTGGTCTACTTGACTACCAGTAAAAATATATTTTATTAATGCTTTTAAAAATCTAAATATTCTCATTTCTTTTACACGTCTACTGTGATAGCTTCCAGTGTGGCAGATATTCCATAATTAAAATAAACATAAGGAACAGCCGCAGTATCTTTACACCATAAGGCTACTTTTACAAAATCACATCGTGTAAATGGTGATGTAACCTCAGGGAAAACATTTAACGTACCACAGATTATATAAACTCCGTTTCTATCACTTACAGACTCAACAGTAGAATTTGCAGTTGCTTTTGGTGAACCGCCTGATTCATCAACATCACAATCATATACACCACCATATACAATCCCATCAAAATATGCGCCTTTATTTGCTGCTATTGCAATACTGTAACATATAGTGATTGACTGATATGTGACATTATTACTAAACGGTAGATTTATTTTTACACCTAATCTTGCTACTTGATCAGCTGTTAGATTACTGTTAGCATTAATATTAGCTACTCCCCATATACCGCTAGCCCAACCAACTGGCCCATAACCGGCTCTTGCATCATTAAGACTCATATAATATTCCCCAACCACAGGATTTTCTATAGCAGTTTCATGTGCCAATATCCCAACCATAACACCGGGTAGTGCACCAGCACCAGCTGGTCCTTGCGGTCCTTGTGGACCTGTACTACCTGTTCTTCCTTGTGGTCCTTGTGGTCCTATACCACCTGTTCTTCCTTTAGGTCCTTGTGGCCCAGTTGGTCCTTGTGGCCCAGATACAGTTGATGCATTACCTTTAGGTCCTTGTGGTCCTTGTGGCCCAGATACAGTTGATGCATTACCTTTAGGTCCTTGTGGTCCTTGTGGTCCAGATACAGTTGATGCA